>JAABUW010000078.1_pt1 | contig 171449 bp, 143 predicted proteins | sample 5560081 | NCBI WGS metagenome assembly JAABUW01 (sample SAMN10711882, study PRJNA513363) | rock metagenome | isolation source: Antarctica rocks | place: Antarctica: Victoria Land, Knobhead sud
CCCGCACCGACTCACCGGCCGCCACCTCACGGGAGATCTCCTCCCGCTCCGCCGAGCTCAACGCCAACCGGGACCGACACCGAGACACCGGCGCGATCCCACCACGAGCAGCGACCACATGGTGAACCGAGCCGGGCACCTTCCCCAACGCCCGACCAATCTCCGACAGCGACTGACCCTCACGCCAGCGACGCCACAACTCCGCCTTCTGCCCACTCGACATTCCCGGCCGACCCACTCCCACCACAACGGCTCCCCCCATTCACCAGTTCACCAGCAGTGTTGCATCGACCCCTTGAACCCAAGGTTGATATCGGTGTTGAGTTGTTTCTCCCAGTCAAGGAGGTTCCGGAAGATCGGTTTGCGGATCGGGTGGATGGTGTCGGATCCGAGGTAGCCTTTATCGGCGATCCATCGTCGTGTGAAGTTGGTGTCGAGGACTCCGGATGCGCGTAGGGCGGCGATGTCGTGGGTTGATCCGTTGACCGGGTCTGAGACCCAGGCGAGTCGGCCCGAGAGGGTCCAGGCGACCTGGACGTTCAGTCCGGTGGTCTTGTGTTTGCCCGAGTACAGTTCCGGGTGGTCGGCCCAGGACCAGCAGGAAAGCAGGGATCCGTCAACGATGTACTGCTGGGCGGAGTCGAGGTCTTCCGCGACTGGGATCTGGTCGCTCAGGACCGTGGCGAGGATGGGCGTGAGCCGGGTGATGGCTCGAGAGACCGTGAATTGGGAGACCCCGAACATTTCCGCAATTTCAGCTCGGACGCGGTGGCGGCGTAAGTACGTCAGGGCGACGACCAGGGATCGGTACAACCCAAGGCAGGGTGGCCAGGAATGTCCAGGAGTTCTTTGGCAGTTCCGATGGACGAGCGCGGCGAGTTCTCTGACCTAGTCCCGATCGAGCCCTGTCGTATGATACATGTCGGCGGTCCGCTTCTTCTGATTGAGTGTGGTAACCCGATCGTGTCAAAAACCGGGCCGTCCTTCCCGCAGCGACACCTCAAATCCTAATTATCGGGACTAAGTGAGGTGAGGCTCGTGAATAACCTTCCACACCTCCTCTGCCTCATCTGCAAAGCGCTCGTTGACGCTTCAACCCTGGAAGAAGACCATTCAGAGCCCCAGCAGGTCTCTCCCTCGATAGCATCGGCTAGTCGTCGGTCGCAGACTGCTTCGAGTGTTATGGTTCCGCGCGGCCTGCGCTCGCTGTGAGGAGAAGAGTATTCCCGATGGTCCCCCGAGCAGGCGGTAATCCTGTTCGTCAAACCCGGCCAGTCCGTTGCAAAGCGCGGTCTCACATATAGTGCAGGTATCCGCGAAGATCTAGAAGCACGTTCTGCTGGATAAGCGAACTCCGCAGGACGCGCAATGTTATCTTGTTGATCGACCGAGATCTAACCCGCTCCCTGAATTCTTGAGAACTTGGCTGTGATCTTCCAGCGTCCGCAGGGGAGCCTCCCACTCACCAGACTGGTGGATTCTTGCTGCTACGGTGGCGAACCTCGAGTCGATGCTGCCTGTACCAAAGGTGCCAGTAACGATCCGAGGCACGATAATGCGAAGTAGCGCCTCGAATCAACGGACCCAATCAGATATGACTTGATTAGTTCGGCCTATGGGCTGAACGGCCGCTCGGAGAGCACCGTGATGACCGCCCGCACCTTGGCGCGCACCCACGTCGTGCCCGACCTCGGCCCCCGACGGCTGCGCGACCTCTCCGCCGAGGACGTCGACCGCTGGCTGGCGCGCAAGGCGACGACGCTGAGCACGCGGAGCCTCCAGGGCATCCACTCGTGCCTGGACCGAGCGGTCAAGCGCGCGATGGCCCGCGACGAGGTCAAGGGCAACGTCGTCGCGCTGTGCTCGGGGCCCCGGGGCCGGGCCGGTCGTCCGTCGAAGGCTCTGACCCTCGCTCAGGCGGAGGCGGTGCTGAACGCTGAGGTGGGCCGGATGCACGCCTACGTCGTGCTCTCGCTCCTAACCGGGGCGCCACCGAGGAGTTGCGGGCGCTGCGCTGGGACCACGTCGACCTCGCGGGCCTCTTAGACACGAGCCCGCCGGCACCCCCCTACGTCGCGGTTTGGCGCTCGGTGCGCGTGCGCGGGGAGCACCAAGACGCGCCAATCCCGGCGCACCCTGGCCCTGCCGACCCGCTGCGTCGACGCTCTGCGTGCCCAGGCCGCCCAGCAGCAGCGCGACCGCATCGCCACGAAGGACCGCTGGGACGACACCGGGCTCGTGTCCACCTCCCGGGTGGGTACCCCGCTCGACCCGCGCACGTACGTTGCGACGTGCCGACCGCCATCGCCGGGGCCGAGGGGCGTCGATCCGGGGGAGTGGACCCCGCGCGAGCTGCGGCACAGCTTCGTCTCGCTGCTTTCAGACAGCGGGGTGCCGCTGGAGGAGATCTTTCGGCTCGTTGGGCACAGCAGGACCGCGATGACCGAGTTAATCTACCGCCACCAGATCCGCCGGTCATTCAGACGGGCGCCGTGGCTATGGATCGTCTCTTTAATGGTACGGGGCCCGCGGCTCTCGGTGAGTTTCCCGGAAGGGCTGGTGAGCAAATAAGTCTAGAGGTGTTCTCTCAGGCGCCACCGTCCCGAGGGGGCTCTAACGCAAGTTGACTCGACGGAGTGTCGCGGGAGAATTCTAGCCAGTAGCCGACAAAGGCCTTTGGCATCTTGACGATGATCCGGTGCTTCTCACCGTCCATCGGAATCACGTCGACTAACCGGTTCTGCGCCTCTGCCCTGGGTCCCACTGGCGCCGAGAACTGTACAGCGGTAAGGCCGCGCTGGGCGCTCATGATGTTATGAGCAATTTGCTCGACCTCCAAATTTAATAGGAATTCCACGTCGCCACTCAGGTCCAGTTCGTAAGCCGCCCATGCCGCGACCTGGTCGATGGCGCCTACTTGGGTAGCCGCATCGTGGGCCTGAACAACACCCTTTCGCTCGATGCCCAACACCTTCTCAAGCGTGCCTTGAGACTGAAGCCAGATGCCTGCATTCTTCCAGATTTCAATCAAGACTTGTCGGCGCCTCGAAAACCTGGCAGCTCGAGGAAGTCAGCACTGGCTAGCCACTCGGCTCGACTCGAGGGGTTGCTAGCGACACCCTGCCTATCGGCATGTTGGATCAATTGACGAAGGGCCTCCGCGGTACTCGCTGGCTCGATAGCGAGGTCGGAACGGATTGCGGCGGTGACCTCGGGCAGCGTGTCGACTGCTCGCTGTACGTCTGAATCAAAAAGTGCATCTAGATCTGCGATCGCCTTAACATCCAGTGAGAGTCTGCAGCAAATTTCGAACCAGAGCCCGACCGCTCCACTGCCTCCGCACTCGACCAGATCCGTTTGTGCAATGACTTCGGAGGGTTGTGTTCGTGTCATGGCTACGGTCAGTGCAGTAACGTCGTGGATGCCTTCGACTAGAACTCGCCTGGGGGAAAATACAATTTTGCTCACTAACTCGGGGTGTTCTCGAAGAGAGGAGGTTACGCGATCTCGCTGAGGTTTCAGAATGGAATCATACAGTCGAGTTGGAGCGGCTCCGGCGGCGAAGATCCATATGGCCCTCAGATCTTCCGTAGAGGTGGGCTTCAAGAGACTCGGTTCATGCGTGACAACTACGGCCCGGCGTTCACTGCTGGAGCACTCCCGATTCAGTTCTGTCAACCAAAGGCGTGCCATGGATGGGTGGAGATGAAGTTCAGGTTCGTCTACGACAAGGAAGGACCAGTCATGTCGGTAGATCCCGGCCAGCAGCAGCACCAACTCGCGCAGGCCATGGCCCTCATCGCGGAGAAGAGAGTAGGCACTCCCCTTGATGAGTACATAGGGATCGAGAAAGCCCGCACTCTCTCGCAACTCAACCACTCGCCCCAACGCTCTGCGGAGAAATGCTGCGACCCGGAGCCAGATGTCTGGTTGCTCTCGAAGGGCATACAGTTCGTCGGGCGCTATAAACGCCGACTTCATGCCCATCAGCTGTTTCATTTGCTGTCGGTCATTGTCGCTAAGTGGTACCCCCTTGTACTCTGTAGGCACAGCGCCAAAGCCATAGGTAGTGAAGGACATTAAGCCAACCAGTCGATCGGTTGACAAAATATGCGCGCCAGTCTTCTGCCCGATTGCTGCTGCTGCGCGAGACTTACCCGAACCATTGCGACCCACAAAGTACTGGACCGGCCTGTCCCAGTCTCGCACCGTCATATATTCCATGCCGCTGTCTGTCTTAGGAAATACTTCGTTCCAGAACAGTGTCACTTCGGAAATCTCTTGTGGCACTCCGGGAGTCATGGAAGCCATCATGCGGCATGTTCCCTCTCGAAGGAGGCTGGCAGGGGTAAGTCGCGCGGGCTCGCTCATCGGTCGCGCCAGCGACGCATGCGCACGATCGGGTGAGGCGCGGGAGGCAATGACAGAACGTCGCATGGTGCGACGGCAGTCACGCAGGTGGCTCGACCCCGCTGGTGCGGTGCCGGGCCTGGGGGCAAGGCTCTTGCTGGTCGGGGTGACAGGATTTGAACCTGCGGCCTCTTCGTCCCGAACGAAGCGCGCTACCAAGCTGCGCCACACCCCGCGACCAGCCGAAACCCTACCGGATCCGCCGGCGGGCGTCCGGCCGGTCGCCGGGCCGCCCGCTCAACGCGACAGCTCAGGTGGACAGTTCGCGGCTGTCGACCTCCCGCCGGTCCTGGCCCCACATGGTGTGGAAGGTGCCCTCGCGGTCCACCCGGGCGTAGGTGTGCGCCCCGAAGAAGTCCCGCAGCCCCTGGATCAGCGCCGCCGAACCCCGGTCCCGCCGCAGTCCGTCGTAGTAGGCCAGCGCGCTGCTGAACCCTGGCGTGGGCACCCCGATGGCCGCGGCCGCCCCGACGACCCGCCGCCAGGCGTCCTGCGCGTTCCCGACGACCCCGGAGAAGTAGTCGTCGAGCAGCAGTGAGGGCACTCCGTCCGCGCCGGCGTTGTCGTAGGCGTCCTTGATCCGGCCCAGGAACCGGGCCCGGATGATGCAGCCGCCCCGCCAGATCGTGGCCATTGCACCGAGGTCGACACCCCAGCCGTACTGCTGCGACGCGGCGGCCAGCTGGGCGAAGCCCTGGGCGTAGGCGACGACCTTGCTGGCGTAGAGCGCCTGCCGGACGTCGTCGACGAAGCTCTCGCGCACGTCACCGCTCAGCTGCCCCGACGGGCCCGCCAGCTGTTGCGATGCGGCCCGGCGCAGCTGTCCCTCGCTGGACACCACCCGGGCGAAGACCGCCTCGGCGATCCCGGTGACGGGCACCCCCAGCTCCAGTGCGGACTGCACGGTCCAGCGTCCGGTGCCCTTCTGCTCGGCCTCGTCGCGCACGATGTCGATGAACGGCTTGCCGGTGGCCGCGTCGGTGTGCTCCAGCACGGTGGCGGTGGTCTCGATCAGGAATGACTCCAGGTCGCCGTCGTTCCACTCCCGGAACGCGGCCCCGATCTGCGCCGGGTCCATCCCCAGCCCGGAGCGCAGCAGCTCATAGGACTCCGCGATCAGCTGCATATCGGCGTACTCAATGCCGTTGTGGACCATCTTCACGTAGTGCCCGGCACCCCCGGGTCCGCAGTGGGTGGTGCACGGCGTGCCGTCCACGTCGGCGGCGATGGCCTCCAGCTTCGGTGCCAGTTCGGTCCAGGCGTGCTCACTGCCACCGGGCATGATGCTCGGCCCGTTCAGCGCCCCCTCCTCGCCGCCGGACACGCCCATCCCGACAAAGTGGATGCCCTTCTCGCCGAGGTCGCGTTCCCGGCGTTCGGTGTCGGTCCACAGCGCATTGCCACCGTCGACGAGGATGTCGCCGTCGTCCAACAACGGGGCCAGGGAGTCGATGACCGCGTCCGTGCCCGGTCCGGCCTTCACCATGCTGATGATGACCCGCGGCCGGGCCAGGCTGGCCACGAAGTCCTCGGTGGCGTGGCTGGGCACGAAGTCGCCGTCGGAGCCGTAGTGGGCGATCAGGTCGTCGGTCTTCGCGTTCGTACGGTTGTGCACCGCGGTCACGAACCCGTGCCGGGCCAGGTTGCGCGCCAGGTTCGCGCCCATCACCGCCAGCCCGGTGACCCCTACCTGCGCTCTGCCTTCGTCGTTGTCGGCCATGTCTCTCCTGCCATCGTCGGGACTGCGGGGACCATCGTCGGGACTGCGGGGACCAGGGTCAGCAGGCTGGCCTCGGGTGGGCAGGCGATCCGCACCGGCGCCCACGGGGAGGTGCCCAGGCCCGCCGACACGTGAAGGTAACCCCCGCGCGCGGTGCCGGCCGGCCAGCGGGACAGCCCGGCGGCCTGCGCGGGCGGCAGGTCGCAGTTGCTGACGATGGCCCCGTACCCGGGTATCCGCAGCTGACCGCCGTGGGTGTGCCCGGCCAGGATCAGCGGCCAGCCGTGCTCGACGAAGCGGTCCAGCACCCTGCGATACGGCGCGTGGGTGATCGCCAGTGCCGGTTGTCCGGTGGGCGCGTCCGGGATGCTGGCCAGCTCGTCACGGTCGATGTGCGCGTCCCCCGTGCCGGCCACCGCCACCGCCAGCCCGCCCGGTCCCAGGTCGGCGTCGGTCAGGTTCAGAGTGCCGGCATGGTTGTCCAGGTCCAACCAGCCCGCCGCGGTGAACGCCTCGCGCACCTGCCCGAACGGGAGGTCCTCGACCTGCTCGCCGTGATCGCCGGCCAGGCTGGGAAACAGGTACCCGGCGGGGTTGCGCGGTTGCGGGGCGGTGAAGTCGTTGGACCCGAACACGAAGCAGCCCGGTCGGCGCAGCAGCGGCCCCAGGGTGTCCAGCAGCGCTGGCACGGCGTCCCGGTCGGCGATGTTGTCCCCGGTGTTGACCACCAGATGCGGGTCGAGGCGGTCCAGGGCGTGAACGAAGGCGCGTTTACGGTCCTGACGGGGCAGCAGATGCAGGTCGGACAGGTGCAGCACCCGCACCGCCGGTGTCCCGGGCGCTAGCACCGGGACCGTCACCCGGCGCAGCCGGAAGCTGCGCAGACCGACCCCGACACCCCAGCCGAGCACCGCCCCACCGCCGGCCGCCGCGACACCGAGGGTCGCCGCAGTGGCCCGCAACCGGTCCCCGGCGCTCACCCGCGCGAGACGTAGACGATGACCACCGAGCCGGGCAGCGCGTTCTGGCCGGGGACCGGGTATGTGCGGATCACCTGGCCCGCGGGAACCCCGGCACTGGGATAGCGGTCGCGGCCGGGCAGGACGGTGAAGCCCTGGGCCTGCAGCTGCGAGGTGGCGTCGGCCTCGCTCAGGCCCACCACATCGGGCACGGTGCCGGGCTGCTGGCCGGTCGGTGTCTGCTGGAGCGGATTGCCGCCGACGTCCTGGCCGCCGTACTGCGGGTCCGGCTTGTCGACGAAACCGGGGTGCTCGCTCTGCGCCTGCAGGATCGGACTCATCACCGACAGCCAGACCTTGCCGGCCACACTGGCGCCGGATGCGCCCTTCGGGATGACCTTGCCGCCCAGTCGTTCCCCGACGATCGGCTTGCTACCGCTTTTGGAGTTCCCGATGGCCAGGGAACTCGCGAACTGGGAATTGAAGCCGTTGTACCAGACAGCCTTGGAGTCGTTGGTCGTCCCGGTCTTGGCGGCGTAGGGAATTCCCGGGATGGCCAGCCCCTGGGCCGTGGTGACGAACCCCTGATCGGATTCGACATTGTGGTAGAGCGACCAGCTGATGGCATCGGCGACGCCCTCCGGGAGCAGCCGCTTACAGTCCGGTCCCTTGCTGTAGACCGCCTTCCCGTCGCGCTCGATGGAGCTGACCACCCACGGCTTGCAATAGATCCCGCGGGCGCCGAACATCGCATAGGCCTCCGACATCTGCAGGGGTGTCGTCTCGTTGGCCCCGAGAGTGAAGGTCGGGTACTGCTGGAAGGGGGCCGGCTTCGGCGGCTTGGCCGTCAGGTCGACGCGGGTGATGCCCGCAGCAGTCGCCAGCGAGACCGGCTTGCACAGGCCGACCTGCTGCTCCAGCAGCAGGAAGTAGGTGTTGATCGAGGCCTGTAGCGCCTCGTTCATCGTGACCGGCCCGTCCTCGGCGCGGCTGGCGTTGCTCGGCTTGTACCCTGGCGCGACCTTGACCGAGCCCTTACAGGTGCTGAACCGCTGACCGCTGAAATCGACCTGGTAGGGGGCGTTGATGACGGTGTCCAGCGACAGGCCGTCGTTGAGGGCAGCAGCGGCCGTGAACGACTTCATCGTCGAGCCGGGCTGGAAACCGAGGGTGTTGCCGTATTTGTAGGGGACCGCGTAGTTGTTGAACGTCGACCCGTTCGGTGCCGGCGAGCTCTGCGCGAGGTTCTTCGAGGACGCAACGGCCAGCACGCCGCCGGTGCCGGGGCGCACGACTGCGGTCGCGGCGACCGGCTCGTCGGTCGCCTTGGCCTGCTTGTGCAGCGCCTCGTTCGCCTGCTTCTGGATCGCCAGGTCCAGGTTGGTGTGGATGGTCAGGCCGCCACCGGTGAACGCGGTCTGCCGCTGCGCCGGGGTTGCACCGAGGACCGCGAACTCGTCGCTACGCACGATCAGGCTGCGCAGGTAGTCGCAATACCAGTCCGCGCCGGTGGCCAGGCAGCCGCGCTGCGGGGACTTGCCCCGCCCGCCGTTGATGACGCCCAGGGGTGCCTTGCGCGCCGCCTGCCACTGGGCGTCGGTGATGTCGTTGAGCGTGTGCATCTTGTCCAGCACGACATTTCGCCGGGCCAGCGCATCACGCCGCGGATCCTGCAGACCCACCACCGGGCCGGTCGGGTCCAGCGAACTCGGCGACTTGGTCATCCCGGCGATCATCGCCGCCTGCGGCAGATCCAGCTTTGTCGCTGGAATGCCGAAGTAGTACAACGACGCCGCCTGGATGCCGTAGACGCTTCGCCCGTACGTGGCGATATTCAGGTAGCCCTGCAGGATCTGCTCTTTCGTCATCGACTTCTCCACACCGATGGCGTACCGCAGTTCCTCCACCTTCCGGGCCGGCGTCTGCGCGACCGCGGCCCGCTGCCCGGCCCGGGTGTCGGCGTTGTCCTGCAGGACGTTCTTGACGTACTGCTGGGTCAGTGTGGAGCCCCCGGCGACCGTCTGGCCGGCCGCCGCATTGCTCATGGCCGCCCGCAGAATGCCCTGGGAGTCCGCAGCCCCGTGCTGGTAGAAACGCTGATCCTCGATGTCGATCTGCGCTTTCTGCATGATCGGGGCGACCCCGGACAGCGGCACCGGGACCTGATTCTTCTCGTAGAAGGTGGCGATCAGAACGTTGTTGCGGTCATAGATGCGGGTGAAGCCCTGCGTCTGCGGGGCGGGTAGCGCCTGGGGCAGGGTCTGCACGACCGCCGCGGCCTTGTTGGTCCCGTAGGCCAGCACCGCGATCGCCGGCAACGCCAGCGCCGCGACCAGCACCCCGCACAGCGCCGTGACCCCCAGGTACCCCACGAGCAGGCTGGTCTTGACCGAGACGAAGCGCAGCAGTCGCGCAAGAAGAGAACCCACGACATACCAGACTACGGAAAACGGCCGCCGGTTCCCGTGGCGAGCAGATTGGCGACCTCACGCAGGCCCGCCAGGTCGTGTACGTCGTCGGGCAGCAACGGTGCCCGCCCGAGCCGGACCCCGGGCCGGGCCGCGCTGAATCCCCGGACCAGGTGCCGCTGTCGGGCAACTTCCCGCTCCCGATCGGCGAGCAGGGCCAGCAGCCCGGCCCCGAGGCCGCCCACCTCTGGTCGTTCCGCGTCGGCCGTCGCCAGCTGGCCGGCGCCGGGGATGCCGGCCACCGCCTCGACGGTGCGGTTGACCACCACCCCGGCCAGCGGCATCGACTCCTCGCGCAGCCGGTCGACGAAAAAGCCCGCCTCGCGCAACGCGTCCGGCTCCGGGGTGGCCACCACCAGAAAGGCGGTATCGGCGCCCTGCAGCAGGGCATAGGTCTGCGCGGCGCGGGCCCGGAACCCGCCGAAGAGGGTGTCGAAGGCGGCGATGAAGGTCCGCACGTCCCGGACCACCTGCCCGCCCAGGACCTTCGCGAACACCCCGGTGACCGCGCTGACCCCGGCCGAGACCACGCGCAGGTAGCCGCGGGCCGGCGTTGCCAGCAGTCGGATGAACCGTCCATCCAGGAACGAACCCAGCCGCTGCGGGGCGTCCAGGAAGTCCAGGGCCGAGCGGGACGGCGGGGTGTCCACCACGATCAGGTCGATGCCCTGCTCGGCGGCCGAGGCCCGCAGCTGACCGAGCTTCTCCATCGCCATGTACTCCTGGGTTCCGGCGAAGGAGCTGCTCAACGAGGCGTAGAAGGGGTTGTCCAGGATCGCCCGCGCCTTGGCCGGGTCCGCCTGGGAGAGCACCACCTCATCGAAGGTGCGCTTCATGTCCAGCATCATCGCGGCCAGCGAGCCGCCCCTGGTGGTGTCGATGTCGGTCACCGGGCGGGGCGTGTTGTCCAGCTCGCCCAGCCCCATCGCCTGGGCCAGCCGGCGCGCCGGGTCGATCGTGAGGACGACCACGTGACGGCCGCGCTCGGCGGCCCGTAGCGCCACCGCTGCGGCGGTCGTGGTCTTGCCGACCCCGCCGGCGCCGCAGCACACGATGGTCGAGACCGAGGAGTCCAGCAGCGCGTCGAGGACCAGCTCGTCAGAAGACCGGGCGTCGGGTAGATCCGCGAGCGGGGTCAGCGGCTGCGGCACCGGCGCAGGCGCCGGCTCTGGGGCGGCCGGCGTCATGAGGCCTGCACCTGTGAGCTGGCGGCCGCCCGCCACCGCTGTAACTGGCCGCCGAGACTGTCCGCGAGCCCGTAGAGCCCCGCCAGATCCATCCCCCCGGCCAGTCGGGACAGTTCGGCGACCGGCAGCCCCAGGGCCAGCAACGTGTCGCGGTGACCGGCCTCGGTCTGTAGCCGACGCGCGTGGTCGTTCGCCAGAGCCCGCACCGAGGCGACGGCGGCCGGGTCGTCGGCGGTCCCACCCGCCCCCGCGCCGGCCAGTGCGTCCCGGACCTCGGCGACCCCCAGCGACCCGTCAGCAGCGGCGGCGACGTCGGCCGGGCCCAGCCGCGGCACGGTGATGCCGTTCAGGACCACGGCGCCGATCGGCAGTCCGATCTCCCGCAGCGCCGCCACCGCGTCGGCGGTCTCCTGCACCGGCAGTTCCTCCGGCAGCGCCACCAGGTGCACGGCGGTCTGGGGCGAGCGCAGCACCCGCATGATCGAGGCCGCCTGGGAGTGGATGGGCCCGACTCGCGCCAGATGCTCCACCTCGGCGTTGACATTGAGGAAGTTACCGATCCGCCCGGTCGGCGGGGCGTCCATGACAACGGCGTCGTAGACGTGGCGACGGTCGCGGTCCCGGCGCCGCACGGCTTCGTAGGCCTTCCCGGTCAGCAGCACGTCGCGGATCCCGGGGGCAATTGTCGTGGCGAAGTCGATGGCGCCCATCTTGCGCAGCCCGCGCCCGGCCGGACCGAGCTTGTAGAACAGCTCCAGGTACTCCAGCAGCGCCGCCTCCGGATCGATGGCCAGCGCATGCACTCGCCCGGCCGGCCCGGATTCGGCCAGCAGCAGCTCGGTGTAGTCCAACGGGGGTGAGCCGAACAGCGACGCGATGCCCTGGCGGCCCTCGACCTCGACGAGCAGCACCCTGCGGTCCGGGCCGGCCAACGCCAGGGCCAGCGCCGCGGCCACCGTCGTCTTCCCGGTCCCGCCCTTGCCGGTCACGATGTGTAACCGGGTACGCGGATGCAGTCCGGTCACGTTCGCCTGCCCGGTGGTGGCCGCCCGCCCGGTTACGGCCGCCGGGGCGGTCGATCCGATCGGCTGTGGCACGCGGGGCACGTTAGTGGGCTCGGGTCAGATCGGCAGCGGGGCCCCGAGCACAGCGACCAGCTCCACCTCGACCGGGGACCCGGCAGGCAGTGCGGTGACGCCCACCGCGCTACGGGCGTGCCGGCCGGCGTCGCCGAAGATCTCGCCGAGCAGAGTGCTGGCCCCGTCGGCGATCTTCGGCTGTCCGGTGAAGCCCGGTTCGCTGGCCACGAACACCGTCATTTTGGCGATGCGGGCGATCTTGTCCAGTCCGCCGGCGACCGCGGCCACCGCCGCCAGTGCGTTCAGGGCCGCCGTGCGCGCCGCCGCTATCGCATCGGCCTCACTGACCGCGGCTAGAGCGGCGTGGTCCGAACGCGGCGTGCCGACGACCCCGGTCACGCTCAGCCGCCCGTCCACGAACGGCAGCTGACCCGCGGTGAACACCAGGTTCCCCACTGCTGTCGCGGGCACATAGGCGGCCAGCGGAGCCGGGACAGCCGGCAGCGACAGGCCCAGGCGTGCCAGCGCGGCTTCGGGGCCGCCACCACCATCGGGCCCGGAGTCCGCGGGGGAGCTCATCCCTGTTCCTGCGGTCGCTTGAGGTACGCGACCAGGTTCTCCGGGTTGGGCCCGGGGACCACCTGGACCAGCTCCCAGCCGTCCTCACCCCAGGAATCGAGGATCTGCTTGGTGGAGTGGATCAACAGCGGGACGGTCGTGTACTCCCAGGTCGTCATGCGGCCACCGTATCGGCGGGGCCGATGGTGGTGCCGTATCGGCGGGGCCGATGGTGGTGCCGTATCGGCGGGGCCGGCTCGGCTCAGCCGGCGCGGCGGCGCAGTCGTTCGATGTCCAGCAGGACCACCGAGCGCAGTTCCAGGGTCAGCCAGCCGCGGTGCGCGAAATCGGCCAGTGCCTTGTTCACCGTCTCCCGGGAGGCCCCCACCAGCTGGGCGAGCTCCTCCTGTGTCAGGTCGTGGGTGACGCGCAGTCCAGTACGACCTGGCCGGCCGAACCGGTCGGCCAGGTCCAGCAGTGCTTTGGCGACCCGGCCGGGGACATCGGCGAAGATCAGGTCCGCGACCGTGTGATTGCTGCGGCGCAACCGGTGGGCGAGCTGGCGCAGCAGTCCGCGGGCCAGGTCCGGGCGTTGCTCCAGCAGCGGGAACAGGTCGGCGTCGGACAGCGCCAGCACCACTGAATCGACGACCGCCGTCGCCCGGGCCGAGCGGGGACCGGGGTCGAACACCGACAGCTCACCGAACATCTGGCCGGGCCCGAGAATGGAGAGCAGGTTCTCCCGGCCATCGCCGGCGGCATGGGTCAGCTTGACCTTGCCCTCGTCGACGAGGAACAGCCGGTCGCTGGTGTCGCCCTCGGCGAAGAGGACACTGCCGCGGGCCACCCGGTGGCGCACCATCCGGGCCCGTAGCGCCGCCAGGTCGGCGGGCGCCAGCCAGGCGAACAAACCGGCCTCGTCGAGGGGGGCATTGGCGTTGGCGGCCAGCGGCTCGCGGCGCACCGCCCGTGCCAACCGGGAGGGCTGGGTCTGCTCGAACCTGCCCGATGCCGTCACATCGCCTCCCTCTCGCCGCCGGTCGCCACCCGGGCCGGGTGTACTGCCGTCGGGTCGGGCCAGTGTCCCAGTAGGCGCGCCCTCGGGCACACCTAGGCGTCGCGCGGGCATACGGTGGCGCCCGTGTCAGCCACGCCCCCCGCGCCGGCGCCGTCCGGGCGGCCCGTCGGCGGGGCCACGGCAGGTCAGGGCCAGCAGACTCCGCTGGCACTGACCCGCCGGGCCCGCCGGATCAACCGCGAGCTGGCGGCCACCTATCCCGACGCGCACTGTGAGCTGGACTTCCAGTCTCCGTTGCAGCTGCTGGTGGCGACCATCCTGTCGGCGCAGTGCACCGACGCACGGGTGAATCTGGTGACGCCGCAGGTCTTCGCCCGCTACCCCGACGCGTTGGCCTACGCCGGAGCCGACCGGGCAGAGCTGGAGACGATGATCACCTCGACCGGGTTCTTCCGGGCCAAGGCCGACTCCCTGATCAGGCTCGGCCAGCAGCTGGTGGAGCGGTTCGACGGTTCCGTGCCGCGCACGCTCCCCGAGCTGGTCACCCTGCCCGGGGTGGGCCGCAAGACGGCGAACGTGGTCCTGGGCAACGCGTTCGGCGTGCCCGGGCTGACCGTCGACACCCACTTCGGGCGGCTGGTACGCCGGTTCGGCTGGACCGCCGAGCAGGACCCGGTCAAGGTCGAGGCCGAGGTGGCCGCGCTGCTGCCGCGAGCGGAGTGGACGATGTTCAGCCACCGGGTCATCTGGCACGGCCGGCGGTGCTGCACGGCTCGTCGCCCGGCGTGCCACCGCTGTCCCATCGCCGGCGACTGCCCGTCCGCCGGGCTGGAAGCTGCCGAGCAGCCGGCGGCGGTACCAAAGGCGCCGGTATCAAAGGCGCCGGGACAGCAGGCCGGTGGGCGGGCGAACTCCCGGGCCGCCCCGACCGTCTGAGCAGTCCATGAGCGTGCTGGACGTCGTGGTGGTGGTCGTCGTGCTGCTGCAGGCCGCCACCGGGCTGCGACGGGGGCTGGCCGTCGGGGCCCTCTCGATCGTCGGTGCGGTGGCCGGCGCCGTCGTTGCGATCGCGGTGCTCCCGGGGCTGTTGGCGCGTCTGCCCGGTGCCGCCGGTCGAGCTGTGGCTGGCGATGCGACCGCCGGTCCGGGGGCCGTGCGAGCGGTGCTCGCCATCGTCGCGGTGGTGGTCCTGGCCGGGGTCGGACGTGGCCTCGGGGCCTGGCTTGGACGCCGGCTCCGCGGTGTCAGTCCGAGAGCAGTGCGCGCGGTAGATCGTGCCGGGGGCGGTGCTCTCGGAGCCGTGGGCGCCTTGCTTGTGTTGTGGGCGCTCGGGATTGTCGTCATCGCCAGCACACTGCCGGTGCTGCCCGGTGCGGTCCGGGACTCGAAGGTGCTCGCCGGAGTGGACGACGTGGTCCCGGGCTCGGCGCGGGACTGGGTGCAGCGGCTCTCGCGCCAGGTGGACGCGGGAACCTACCCGGCGCTGTTCGCACCGTTCCTGTCCGTCCCGGTGCCGAGCGCCCTGCCACCCGACCCCGGGGTCGCGCGTTCCGGGGTCGCCGCCCGGGCGGCCAGCGCCACCGTGAAGGTCACCGGCGCGGCTCCGGCGTGCGCCCAGGCCCTGGAGGGTTCCGGGTTCGTCGTCGATCCGACGCACGTGGTCACCAACGCCCACGTCGTTGCCGGGGTGAGCGCGCCGACGGTCACCCTCGCCGGCGGTGCCGGCGGTCCTGCTCGCGGTCAGCGCTATGCCGCCCGGGTGGTCGCCTTCGACCCCCGGGTGGACGTCGCGGTCCTGGCCGTGACGAACGGGCGACGGCTGCCCGTTGCACCACTGCGGCTCGCTGATGGACTGCTGCCGGCCGGGGCCCCGGCGCTCGCGCTCGGCTACCCGGGTGACGGGCCCCTGACGGCATCCCCGGCCCGGGTCCGCGCCACCCAACTCATCGTCGGAACCCACATCCGCGGCGCCGGAACCGTGCGTCGACAGGTCTACGCGCTGCGCACGGTGGTCCGACCGGGCAACTCCGGTGGCCCGCTGATCGTCGTTGCGGCACCTGGCGCGGGTGCGGCGCCGGACCCCGGCACGGTGGCCGGACTGGTGTTCGCGACATCCCGGGAGGATCCGCAGACCGGATACGCGCTGACGGCCTCCCAGATCGCTGCGACGGTCCGCGCCGGGCAGGGCCGTCCGGCCACAGCGGCCGTCTCGACCGGTGGGTGTGCCTGAGTGGGCGTGCTCGATCAGTCGGGCTCGATCAGTCGGACCCGGTGAGGAAGGCGGCCAGCGCCGGCAGGTCGTCGCTGTTGAGATAGTCGACCCCGGCCGAGCGCAGCAGCGACCACACCGCTCTGCGCTGCGGTCCGGGCGCGTCGGGGGTCGCCCAGAAGCGCAGCGTGCGCCCCCCCCGATGGGCCTTCGCGACCATCCCGGTCAGGCGACGGTGCACCCGCGGCGGGACCGGGCCGATCCCGTCCCAACGCAGCGTCCGCGTCCAGTCGGCGCTGACCATCGGGACCAGAGCGGACGGGAGCAGTGCTCTCGGCCACCGTCGTCGTAGATCTGGGAGTCGGCCGTCCACCGCCGCCAATCGGATCCGCTGGCGCGCCATGGTGCGCACGGCACGGTTCCCGCTGACGAGCACGATGACGGCTCCAGGGTTGGGAAGTCCGTTCTCCCAGCGGGTCAGCACGCCGTCGTAGGGCGCCAGCTCGGCCTCGATGCGTCGCCAGGTCCGGCGCGCGGGCGTCTTGACATCCAGCACCAGGATCAGTGGCTCGTCGTCCCCGGAGAGCAGCGCTCCGTCTCCGGCGAGCTTGGCCAACGGGCGCAGGTAGTCGCTGTCCAGGCTTCGTAGCGGGTCCAGTTCGTCCTCGTCGTGGCCAACCAGCAGGCGCCCGTCGCGCAGCCACACGTCCACCTCGATCGCCCGACAGCCAGCGGCGAGCGCGTCCCACAGCGGCCGCCGGTGCGCGCTGTCCCGATGGGAGAAGCCCGCCACGGCCATCTTCTCCGAAGCAACAGACACTCGGTCCACGATCAGCATTGTGCCCACCGCACTATCCGGTGGACGCTGCCGGCGATCGGGGGTCGGGCCGCCGGTTCGCCGGTGAACACCTGATGACCGGTCATCGAACAACGGGTCGTATCGGCCAATTCCTGGTCCGGGGATGTCCTAGCGTGAACGGTGTCCGGAGCAATGTTACGAGGGAGTCGTCATGCGGTTGAGCGGAAATCCTGTTACCCGTCGCAACGTTCTGCTCGGCGCCGTCGCACTAGCCGGTGCCGCCGGGTGCGCGCCGAATGGCAGCACATCGACCAGCAGTGGCGACGCGGGCTCGCTCGGCCCCAGCCCGGCGGCCGGCAGCGGGTCGTCCAGTGCTCAGCCCACCAGCTCCAGTGGTGGCTCGAGCCCAGCCGAGACAGCTGCCGTGACCCTCTACTCCGGGGCTGACACCAACATCCAGCAGCTGTGGCAGAAATCGCTCATCCCGGCATTCATGGACAAGTTTCCGCAGTACCCGGTCAAGTTCGTCTTCTCCGAGCACGGGACAAACGACACACAGGAGTCGGCCCGCCTGGCAGCCTCCATCAAGACGGGTAACTCCCCACCCGCCGACATCTTCGACACCGGGTTCGTCACGACAGCGGCCAGCGGTGGCCAACTGGTCGACGTCAGTGCCGATAACGTGTCGAACCTAGCCGATGTTAAAGCCCCGCTGCTGACCCCAGTCAAGGGTGCGGCCGTTCCCTACCGGGGCTCCTCGGTCCTGTTGGCCTATAATTCAAAAGCGGTGACTGATCCGCCGAAGACCCTCGCCGACCTGCTGGCCTGGATCAAGGCTCACCCCGGGAAATTCGCCTACAACAGTCCGTCGACCGGTGGCTCGGGCGGTGCGTTCGTCGCGACCGTCCTCGACAGCACGACACCGCAGGCGGCCCGTGAGACGTTGACCTCAGCGGCGGACCCGGCGGCACTGAAGGCGGCGGAGCAGTCGTGGGATCCCGGCTGGGCAATCCTGCACGGCCTCAACAAATACGTTTACCAGCATGTGTATCCCAACGGGAACCAGGCGGTACTCGAACTGCTGGGCAAGGGCCAGATCGACATAGCCCCGGTCTGGTCCGACCAGTATCTGACGGCCGTCGCCAACCACCAGCTCGGCCCGCAGATCAAGGTCACCCAGATCTCTGACCCCTCCTTCACCGGTGGCGCCGCATACCTCGGCATTCCGAAGAACAGCACCAACAAGCCGGGCGCGTTGGCACTGGCGAACTTCGTCCTGGAACCGGCGCAGCAGGCCGCGATCGTCACCACCATTGCCGGTTTCCCAGCCATCCCCGTCAGCATGCTGCCGAAGTCGGCGCAGGCCAGGTTGGTCGGCGCGGACGCGAACAACCTGCGCCCCGGCTTCTCCTCCGAGGCGGGCAACGACATGAACCGGCTCTGGCAGTCGAAGGTGCCGGGCTGAGCCGGTGGGCCGCCCCCGCCTGCGCGGCCTGCTCATGGCGGCGCCACCACTGGTGTTGGTCGCGGTCTTCGTGGGCCTACCGATCGTCGCCGCCGTGCTGTACACCTTCGGCTACGGCGGCGGTCCGAATTCGGTTGTCTCCGCGATTGCCCAGGGACAGTTCCTGTCCACTTCCGGGCCGACGCTGGCGGCCTACCGGGACGTCTTCGCCGACCCGTTGTTCCTTCCGAGCCTGCGCGCAACTGTGGTGGTGACCGCTGCCGCGACGGCCGCGACCCTGATCATGGCGACGGCGATCGCGCTCTGGGTGCGATTGTCAGGATCCCGGATCGCCCGGGTGTTCTCCGCGCTGGCGGTCGTGCCGCTGTTCGTTCCGGTGGTCATCGCCTCGTACGCCCTGCTCGGCTTCTACGCCAAGGACGGATTCCCCGCGAGCATCGCCCATGTGCTGCACTTTCCCGAACCGGTACTGAGCTACACCTTGACGGGGGTCACGGTCGGAGAGGTGTGGACCAGCCTGCCGTTCGCCGTGCTCATGCTGACGTCCGGATTCGCAGCCGTCCCTGATGCGCTCGTGGAAGCGGCGCGGGATGTCGGCGCCAGCACCTGGCGGATCGTGGGCGGGGTGCTGTTGCCGATGGCGACGGTTCCGGTGGTCATCGCCGCGACGTTCACCGCCATCGGGGTCGTGGGAAGCTTCACCGTCCCGTACCTGCTCGGACCAACCGCACCGAACATGCTGGGCCCAAACCTGACGCAGACTTTCACGGCGTTCAACCGGGCCCAGCAGGCCGAGGTGATGGCGGTGGTGTTGTTCGTCATCGCCGCCGGGATCGGCGTGGCCTACGTCTGGGCAAACCTGCGGGCCGCCCGGCGGTCCGGGGCGAGTTCGTGACGGCGTTGGATCCGGGCCGAGTGGCCGGATCCTCAGCACGGCCCGATTCCGCCCAGCCCGTCCGGCAATGGCGGCTCCGCCGGTTCGGTGCGCGAATCCTCCCGGTCGTGCTCGTTACGGCGTTCACGTTGTTCGTATTCGGCCCACTGGTATGGCTGGGGCTGCGGGCATTCACTGCCGACTGGTCCTTCCCCAACCTGCTTCCGTCGCACTGGACGCTGGTCTGGTGGGGACGCGTCTTCAGCACCCCGCAGCTCGTCGGTTCGGTTCGACTGAGCTTCTCGTTCGCGATCACCACCGTGCTGGTGTCGTCCGTGATCTGCCTGCCGGCTGCATACGCCTTCGGGCGTCACCAGTTCCCCGGGCGCCGGGTTCTGCTGGTCTCCCTGTTCGCCACCAATGCCTTCCCGAAGATCGGGCTCTTCGTGACGATCGCGAGCCTGTTCTACACCTTCCACCTTATTACGACGTTCCTGGGCGTGGTCATCGTCCACCTGCTCGGGACGGTGGTCTTCATGACCTGGATTCCTGCCGCGTCCTTCGCGGCCGTGCCCCGCAGCCTGGAGGAGGCAGCGCGCGACGTCGGCGCGCGGCCATGGCGCGTGTTCGCCCGGATCACCCTTCCGATGGCCGCTCCCGGCATTCTCGTAGCGATGATCATGTCGTTTCTAGCCTCCTTCGACGAGGCGCAGGGCACTTTCCTCGTGGGTGCCCCCAACTATCTGACAATGCCGATCGAAATGTATTCCCTGGTCCTGAACTACCCGAGTCAGGCGGCCGCGGTCTTCTCCATCGTGCTGTCGCTACCCTCGATCGTCCTGCTGCTGGCGGCGCGCCGGTGGATCATGGGTGGCTATCTGGCCGAAGGGTTTCAGCTGCGATGACAACTGCCACTGGTCGGGTCCGGCCCGATCTGCCCGTCGCCGGTCGAGCCGCAGCTCGCGCAACCGACGGCGTGGGCCCGGCGCCGGGACTGCAGCTGGTCGGGGTCAGTCGCGACCTCGGCGGCCGGCGGATCGTCGACGAGCTGAACCTGACGGTCGCCGAGGGCGAGCTGGTCTGTCTGCTCGGGCCCTCCGGGTGTGGGAAGACGACCACCCTGCGAATGATCGGCGGTTTTCTCCGGCCCGACACGGGATCGGTGGTCATTGCCGGCGCCGCGGTGACCGACCTGTCACCGGACCGGCGCCCCACCGCCATGGTCTTCCAGAATTACGCCCTGTGGCCGCACATGACCGTCCGGGCCAATGTCGCCTTCGGGCTCAAGGTGCAGAAGGTCTCGCGAGCGGACACTGCCCGGCGCGTCGATCAGGCTCTGGAGATGGTGAACCTGACCCACCATCGAGACTCCTACCCGGCCCGGATCTCCGGCGGTGAGCAGCAGCGTGCGGCACTGGCAAGGGCGCTGGTGCTGCGTCCGAAGGTCCTGCTGCTGGACGAACCACTGTCCAACCTCGACGCCAAGCTCCGGGTGCAGGTCCGCGAGGACATCCGGGCCATCCAGCGGGAGTTGGCGATCACCACTGTGCTCGTCACGCACGACCAGGACGAGGCGCTGTCGGTATCAGACCGGGTCGCGGTGATGAACCGCGGCCGGATCGAACAACTGAGCACCCCCCGCGAGCTCTACCGCCGACCCGCTACCCGCTTCGTCGCCGAGTTCGTCGGCGGAATGAACCTGTTTTCAGCCACCACGTCCCCCGGAGCGGTCGTGGTCGCAGGCCAGACCATCCCGGTGAGCGAACCGATGAGCACCCCGAGCGGGAACGGGTCCCTGCTTGTCGGCGTCCGCCCGGAGGATATCCGGTTGTCACGGCCGGCCGCGGGGGCCCAGCAACCGGTCCCTGCCCGGGTCGTTGGTGAGGTACCTCGCGGCAGCGTCACCGAGGTCCTCGTCGACCTCGCCGGCACGCGGATCCGGGCCGTCGTCGCCGGGGACGTGGAAGCGGCTAGCGCCTGGCCGGACGGTCGGGTCCAGGTGGGCTTCGTCCGGGCGTTGAGCTACGTCGACGAGCACCTGCTGCCGGCCGCCGCGGGCTCGTGAGCGGTCCCCGGCCGCCGGTAGAAGCGCTCGAAGTCGCGACGGACCTGGCCCGGGAGGTCATCGCGATGTTGCGTGTCGACGGCACGGGCGCCCGTCACGACGTGCGCACGAAGGCGCACGGGGCCGACCTGGTGACCGGCGCCGATATCGCCGTGGAGCAGCTCGTCCGGGAGGCGCTGCAGCGGCGATTCCCCGACCACCGGGTGGTGGGGGAGGAAGCCGGCGCGACCGGCGATCCGCGGGCACGCCACCAGTGGTGGGTGGACCCGATCGACGGCACAACCAATTTCGCCAACGGGCTGCCGTGGGCAAGCTTCTCCCTGGCGCTGACCGAGGACGGACAGCCGGTCGTGGCAGTGGTCGCTGATCCCTACCGCAGCGAGGTGTTCGCCGCTTGCGTCGATGGCCCGGCGACGCTGAACGGTGAGCCGGTCCGCTGCTCGACCACGGCGACACTGGCCGGCACCGTGGTCCTCACCGAATGGGCCGCCCACGAGCCGTGGCCGGGCATGCCGCAGCTACTGTCCGGACTGGCGGCGGCGCATGCCACCTCCCGAATCATGGGCTCCTCGGCACTGTCGCTGTCCAGCGTGGCCGCGGGACGCGCCGCAGCCGCTGTTATCGGCACGTTCTCCATGATCGATGACCTGGCCGGCGCCTACATTGCGCATCGGGCCGGCGCTGCTGTGCTCAGCGCGGACGGCTCGCTGACACCGGCGTCCGCGGGGATCGCGGTCGCCGCCCCGGGCGTCGTAGCCGCTGTGGAAGCGCTACTCCCCTGGTGAGACCAGATCGGTGCTGCCGCGTCAGTCCTCGGCTCCGGGGTTGGCGGCCAGGTTGGCGCCGATCAGGTCCATCACCGTCGAGTCCTGCAGGGTGGTCACGTCCCCGAGGTCGCGGTGCTCGGCCACGTCGCGCAGCAGCCGACGCATGATCTTGCCCGATCGGGTCTTGGGCAGCTCCTCGACGACCAGGATCTGGCGTGGCTTGGCGATCGGGCCGATCTGGCGGGCCACGTGGGAACGCAGCTGGCCGACGATGTCACCGGTCGTGTCCTCGTCCCCGGTCCGGGCTGCCTGGCCGGCATTCCCGCGCAGGATGACAAAGGCGACGATCCCCTGCCCGGTGGTCTCGTCATTGGCGCCCACGACCGCGGCCTCGGCCACCGCGGGATGCGAGACCAGTGCACTCTCCACCTCCGTGGTGGACAGCCGGTGCCCGGACACATTCATGACGTCGTCGACCCGCCCGAGCAGCCACAGGTCCCCGTCCTCGTCCTTCTTGGCCCCGTCACCGGCGAAGTACCGACCCGGGAAGCGGGACCAGTAGGTGTCGACGTAACGCCGTTCATCGCCCCAGATGGTCCGCAGCATGCCCGGCCACGGCTCGGTGACCACCAGGTAGCCGCCGCTGCCGTCGGGCACCGGGTTACCCGCGTCGTCCACGACATCCACGACGATTCCGGGAAGTGCCCGCATGGCCGCGCCGGGTTTGCCCGAGGTCACCCCCGGCAGCGGGCTGATCATGTGAGCACCGGTCTCGGTCTGCCACCAGGTGTCCATCACCGGGGTCCGGTCACCACCGATGACGTGGCGGTACCAGATGTAGGCCGCCGGGTTGATCGGTTCGCCCACCGACCCGAGAACCTTCAGGCTGGACAGGTTGAACTGGTCGGGATACTGCTCGCCCCACTTCATGAATGTCCGGATGGCGGTCGGTGCGCAGTAGAGCTGGGTCACCCCGTAGCGAGCAATGATCTCCCACCACCGGCCGCGGTGCGGGGTGTCCGGCGTCCCCTCGTAGAGCACCGAGGTGACCCCGTTGGCCAGCGGGCCGTAGACGATGTAGCTGTGCCCGGTGACCCACGCCACGTCGGCGGCCGTCCAGAACACGTCGGTGTCGGCGTGGATGTCGAAGACCGCCCAGTGGGTCCACGCCGCCTGGGTCAGGTAGCCGCCGCTGGTGTGCAGGATCCCCTTCGGCTTCGCGGTCGTGCCGGAGGTGTACATGACATAGAGCGGATGCTCGGCATCGAAGGCCTGTGCGACGTGGGTATCCGGCTGGCCGTCGACGACCTCGTGCCACCACTGGTCGCGACCGTCCACCCAGTCGACCTGCTGGCCGGTGCGGCGAACCACGAGCACTGCTCGCACCCGGTCGGTGATGGTCAACGCCTCGTCGACGTTGGGTTTGAGAGCACTGGGCGCGCCGCGCCGGAAACCCCCGTCGGCGGTGACCACCACCCGGGCGTCGCAGTCCTCGATCCTGCTTGCCAGAGCGTCGGCGGAGAACCCGCCGAAGACCACCGTGTGCACTGCTCCGATCCGGGCGCAGGCCAGCATCGTCACCACGGCCTCGGGGATCATCGGTAGATAGACCGCCACCCGGTCCCCGGTCTGCACACCGAGCCCGATCAGCGCGTTGGCGGCCCGGCACACCTCGACCAACAGCTGTGCATAGGTGATGGTGCGCCGGTCCCCGCCCTCACCCTCGAAGTGGAAGGCCACCTTGTCCCCACGACCGGCGGCCACGTGCCGGTCCACACAGTTGACGGCCACATTGAGCCTGCCGTCGGCGAACCACCGGGCGAACGGCGGGTTGGTCCAGTCCAGTACCTGGGTGAACGGTGTCTCCCAGTCCAGTCGGCGCGCCTGCTCGGCCCAGAACCCCAACCGGTCAGCTGCCGCCCGCTGATACACCTCCCCCGACACGTTGGCCGCGTCCGCCAACCCGTCCGGGGGTGGGAATCGGCGCTGCTCGGTGAGCAGGTTGGCAAGCGTGGCCCCCTCCTGTCCGGTGGCCCCATCCTGTCCGGTCCCGCGGGCCTGCCCGGTCTCGCGGACCTGCCCGGTGTCGCGGGCCTTTCCGGTGTCGCTGGTGTCGGCCACGGTGCCTCCTGCCTGGGCGGTGGACCCACCGGGTCCGGCGTCGACGATCGCATCGGCGGCGGGATGCCGCCGATGCCTGGGTCATTTTCACCCGTGGCCGCGATCCCGGTCGCCGACGGACCGACACGACGGGTCGGCTGTCCACAGGCAGGACCTGGTTTTCCGGTGGTGCGGCGTCGAATCCGCCTACGCAGTGGCCGTTGTCAACAGGTCCACCGCTTCGGCGCGGTGCGCAGGCGGCTGGCGGTGACGGTAACGGTCTTGGCCGAAGGAGGCAGCTATGAACGGGACCGACCCCCACGAGGAGTACAGCGAGATCGCCGGATCCACCCCCGCCGACTGGCCCGGCGGCCATCCGGACCCGGGCTCCCGGGGCCGGGCGGGCGCGAGCGCCCGGCGCCACCCCGGCGATCCCGGCCTACCGCGGCCCCTGGTGGTGACCGCCGACGAAGCGCTGCTGGACGATCTGCTGCGGCTGTCCACGGTCAGTGGGCTGACTCCCGACGTGGCCCCCAGTGCGCCGGCGGCAATGCGCCGCTGGCTTGCCGCGCCGATGGTGCTGGTCGGTGCCGACCTCGCCGAACAGCTCGCGGTGGCCGGTCCGCTGCGACGCCCCGGGGTGCTGCTGGTCGGCCGGGACCTGGACGATGCCGGGGTCTGGCGACGGGCCGTCGCGGTCGGTGCCGAGCACGTCGTCGTGCTGCCTGACGGGGAGCCGTGGCTGGTCGACCGGCTGGCCGATGTCGCCGAGGGCTCGGCGGGGGAGGCCAGCACCGTGGCCGTGGTCGGGGGGCGCGGTGGTGCCGGGGCCACGGTGCTGGCCGCCGCGCTCGCGGTCGCCGCGGTCCGGCGCGGGCACCGCACGATGCTGGTCGACGGCGACCCGCTCGGCGGCGGGATCGATCTGGTGGTCGGCGGGGAGCACCAGTCCGGGCTGCGGTGGCCGGACCTGGTGGCCACCCGCGGCCGGGTCGGCGCGGACGCTCTGCGCTCGGCCCTGCCGCAGGTGGAGGAGCTGTGCGTGCTCAGTTGGGACCGTTCGGACTCGTTGACGATTCCCGGCTCGACGATGCGCGAGGTGCTCGCCGCCGGACGTCGGGGCAGTGACCTGCTGGTGGTCGACCTGCCCCGGCGGGTCGACGCGGCCGTCGAGGAGACCCTGGCCCGGGCCACGACCACGCTGTTGGTGGTGCCCGCCGAGATCCGGGCCACCGCGGCGGCGGCCCGGGTCGCGGCCGCGCTGACCCTGGTCTGTCCCGACGTCCGTGTCGTGGTGCGGGGCCCGGCGCCGTCCGGGCTGGGCGGGGAGGTGATCGCCGCTTCGCTGGGACTGCCGCTGGCCGGGGAGCTGGCCGCCGAGCCGCGACTGGCCGAGTCGCTGGAGCGTGGTGAGCCCCCCGGCCGTCGGCTGCGTGGTCCGCTGGCCCGGTTCTGCGACCGGTTCCTGGACGAGCTGGGAGTGCGGGAGCGGGCGGCGTGACGGCCCTGGCCGATCCCGGGGGCGTGGCGTCCGCGGCCGGCGTCCGCAGCGACCGGCCCCGGCAGGGCAGGCCCGGAGCGCACCTGCGGCGGGACCCACGCCGCGATCCGGTAGCGGGTTCCCCGTCCGCGCCGCCGGGTGGGGCGCGCTCGCCGGCCCCGGCCGTCGCCGGCCCGGACCCGGCGGTCCTGGAGCAGGTGCGCACGCTGCTGGTCCGGGAGGGCGGCCAACCCGGACCGGCGCGGGTGGCTGCGGCGCTGCGCGCGACCGGCCGCGTCCTCGGCGACGCCGAGGTGCTGGCGGTGGTGTCCGCCCTGCAGGCCGAGTTGACCGGCGCCGGTCCGCTGCAGTCCCTGCTGGCCGAACCGGGGGTCAGCGACGTCCTGGTCAACTCACCGGACGCGGTGTGGGTCGATCGAGGTGCCGGCCTGGTGCGTTCGGCGGTCCGCTTCACCGACGAGGCGGCGGTGCGCCGGCTCGCCCAGCGCCTTGCCGGGCAGGCCGGACGTCGTCTTGACGATGCTGCGCCGTGGGTCGATGCGCGCCTGTCCGACGGCACCCGGCTGCATGCGGTGCTCCCCCCACTGGCCGCAGCGGGGACCACGATCTCGTTGCGCGTACCGGCCCGGCAGTCGTTCGCCCTCGACGATCTGGTCGCCGCCGGTTCGCTGCCGGCGGCCGGCGCCCGGTTGCTGACCCGCCTGGTCCGGGCCCGACGCGCGTTCGTCGTCAGCGGCGGCACCGGCACCGGCAAGACGACGTTGCTGTCCTGCCTGCTGAGCCTGGTCGATCCCGGTGAGCGGATGGTGATCGTCGAGGACTCCCGCGAGCTGGACCCCGCCCATCCGCACGTGGTGCACCTGCAGGCCCGCGCAGCCAACGTCGAGGGTCACGGCGCCGTGGACATGCAGCAGCTGGTCCGGCAGGCACTGCGCATGCGCCCGGACCGGTTGGTGGTCGGTGAGGTCCGCGGCGCGGAGGTGGCCGACATGCTCGCCGCGATGAACACCGGTCACGAGGGTGGATGCGCAACCGTGCACGCCAACTCTGCCGCGGACGTACCCGCCCGCATCGAGGCGCTGGCCGCGACGGCGGGTCTTGCCCGCGACGCCGCCCACAGCCAGCTCGCCTCGGCACTGGAGGTGGTCGTACACCTGGTCCGACTGCGCACCGGTGCCCGGCGGATCGCCCACCTGCACGTCATCCGCCGTGGCGCGGACGGTTGGGTCGGCACGGTTCCGGCGGTGCGGTTCGATGCCGGCAGCGTGGTCCGGGACCGCGGTGCCGATCAGCTCGAGCGCCTGCTGGACGACGGCGCCGGTGGCGCCCTGTGAGCCCGCCGATTGCAGCGGTGGTCCTCGTGCTGGCAGTGGGGGGACTGGCTGCGGTGCTGCTGCGCTCGCCCGGTGATCGGATGCTGGCCGACCGTCTGCCGCGGCCGCCACCGCCACCGCCCTCGCCGCGCCCGGGCGGCAGGCAGCTCGCCGTGCCGGTGCTGGGCGCCGCGGTGGTCACGGCCTGTGTGATGTCGCTGCTGACCGGGCTCGGCCTTCAGGCGGCCGGCGGGCGGGCCCTTGGGCTGATGGTGGACTCCGGGCTGCCCGGCGCGGTGCCCTTTCTGGCGGTGATCGCGGCAGTAGCCGTTCGCGCCCGCCGCCGAACCCGGCGGCGGCGACGCGCTGCCACCGCGCGGCGCAGCCTCATCCGGGCCGTGGAGGTCCTGGTCGCCGAGCTGCAGGCCGGCGCTCCGGGTCTGGACGCACTCTCGGCGGCATCAGCTGATCTGCCCGAGCTGGAGTCGGTGGCCAGCGGTGCGCGGCTGGGCGGCTCGGTGCCGGCCGGACTGGTCGCGTTGTCCGACCGGGTGGGGTTGTCCGGCCTCCGGCAGCTCGCGGCGGCATGGGCCGTCTCGTCCGACACCGGATCTGGACTGGCCCTGACCCTGCATCAGCTGGTCGACGCCCTGCGCGAAGACGAAGCCACCCAGGACGAGACCGAGGTGGCACTGGCAACGCCGAGAGCGACGGCACGGCTGCTGTCGGTGCTGCCCGTCGGGGGAATCGGGCTGGGCACCCTCATCGGCGCCGACCCGTGGGCGTTCCTGACCGGATCGCCTGCCGGGATCGCGCTCGCCGTCGTGGGCACGCTGCTGGCCGGGATCGGGCTGGAATGGGTGGAGCGCCTCGCCGACCGGGCCGGTGGGACGGGAAGCGGACGGCAATCGGTGACCCGGCGGTCCCGGGGCCGGCGTGCGGAAGCCCACCACGGTGGCGGACGCCGGTGAGCGCGGCGCCGCTGATCGCCGGAGTCGGGCTCGGGTGCGCGACCGCCGTCCTGCTCCGGTCGCCGAGGGCGCTCTTGCGCCGCCTCGACGGTCCGGGTGTCAGGGCCCCGGCGACCCCCGGCCCCGCCGGCACGCGGGGTCTCGCACCAGACGCTCAGCCCGGGGTGCAGGCCGCGCCGGAGCGGGGGGAGAACCCGGCCGATCCGCTGGTCTGGCGGCGGCGGGTTGTGCTCGCACTGCTGGTCGCTGCCCTCGGTCTGCTCAGCGGGTCGTGGCCGGTCGGGTTGGCGCTGATCGGGCCGGCGGTGGCGGCCGATCGGCTGCTGTCGCGGCTGGAACCGGCCAGCGCGCGGGAGCGCACCGAGCAGATCGTGGCCGGCCTGCCAACCTTCGCGGACCTGCTCGCAGCGACCGTGCGAGCCGGGGTCCCCCCGGACCGCGCACTTCGGGTGTGTGCCGACGTGGTGGGGGGCCCGATCGGGCACGAACTCGGCGCGGTGGTGACCGCGTTGGAGCTCGGGGTGGCGCCGCTGCGCGTCTGGGGGCAGGCCGCCGCGGTGCCCGGCCTTGAGCCACTGGCGCGCGCCATGGAACGCGGCGCTCGCCGCGGCAGCTCACCGGTGGTTGCCCTCCAGCGATGCGCGATAGACGCCCGCCGGGCGGCACGGACGGCGGCCCGTCGGCGAGCGCAGGCCGTTGCAGTATCGGCGGCCGTGCCATTGGGGCTATGTTTCCTTCCCGCTTTCGTCCTGGTGTCCGTTGTCCCGACGGTCGTCGGAGGACTCTCCGACCTCCTGCGGTGACACTGCTCAGGGCAGAGCAACGCTCACCGACGGCGGCCAGTTCGACCCGAAAGAGCGGTGCACACAACCGGGAGAACGATCACCTGTCGAGTGTTCTACGACAGCAATGATGCGCATCTCCAACGGTGAGAGCAGTGCTCGTTTTAGTGGTTCAGCCATCGCCGTTGCCGAGTTTTCCACAGCCCTGATTGGCCGTTGTCCCCAGATCTGGCGTGGTGGCGCGTTCCCGGTCAAACGGGCTTCAGGGTTGTTCCAGCGCGGCAGCAGCCGCTGCACCGGCCGGCCGGAAGCCGGCGAGAGAGGAGCTCTCATGAGCGTTGTCAACATCCACCGCCGTCCCGGCTCGACCGGGTCGCCAGTGCAGGATCCCGACGGGTCGCGGGTCGAGGTCTCGACCGGCGGCGCACTGGCCGTGCTCGGAACCGGGACCCAGACTCCGGGACCGGCACGAGGGCCAGCGAGCGGTGCTCCCGCACTGCGACTGGTCCGGGAGGCCGGGATGGCCAGCGCCGAGTACGCGGTCGCCCTGATTGCCGCCTGCGCCTTCGCGGCCGTCCTGCTCATGACGATCAAGGCCGACGGAGGCGGCCTGATCGGCAAGCTGATCGGGGCCGCACTGAAGGTCATCAGCTGATCGCAGTCCCGGCCCGGTGGTCGATGCGAGCTGACCACCGGGCCCGGGCCCGGCCCCTCGAACACCGCACCGGTTGCCACCACCGGACCGGATACCTCAACCCGACCGCCGCTGAGCAGGAGTTGTCATGACCCGCACGACCGCCAGCCCACAGCCCAGTCGCGGTTCCAGCCGCGACCGCAGCCGCCGCAGCCGAAGGGCGAGTGCCCGCTCGGTGGTCCGTGCGTCAGCTCGCCCCGCGCGGCACGGGGACGCCGGCATGGTGAGCGCCGAGATCGCTACGGCGCTACCGGGGGTGGTGGCCCTGACCCTGGCGCTGGTATGTGTCGTGGCCGCCGTGGGAGCGCAGTTGCGTTGCCAGGACCTCGCGCGGGAGTCGGTGCGCGCCCTCGCTCGTGGCGAGAGCACCGGCTCGGTCCGGGAGCGGGTACTGCCGCAGGCGCCCCCGCACGCGAGCCTGCGGGTCCGACGTTCCAGTGGGCTGGTCACCGCGACCGTGACGGCCACCGCCCCGGTGCTCGGGACCAGCCTGCTGCGACTGCCGGGGCTACCGGTCGGCGCGACAGCGACGGCTGCTGACGAGAAACGGCTGGCCGAGCAACCGTGGTGAGTTCGCTGTTGGCCCGGACGCGGTGGAGGAAGCGACCGGCCCGAGCGGCGGCGGGTGGCGGCCGGGAGGACGGGGTGGGGACGGTCCTCGCGCTGGGGCTCTGCTCGCTGATCTGCCTGACAGCGATCGTGGCGACCTTGCTCGCGCAGGCGGCGACGGTCCGACACCGCGCCGGCGCGGCAGCCGATCTGGCCGCGCTGGCCGCAGCCCGCGCCGGCGCGGACAACGTGCCCGCGCCCTGCCGGGCGGCCCGGGTGGTCGCCGCCCATAACGGTGCCCATGTCCGGACCTGCGCCGTCACCGGTCGTGGCGACGCCCGGGTGTCGGTGTTCGTCGACGGCACCGGCCTGGCCCACGTCCGGTTGCGCGGGTCCGGCTCGGCGCACGCCGCCCCGGCCGGCTGAGGCACTGCCCCGGCGGCTCACACCGCACCCGTCGGCGCCCGCCGCCCGACCGGACCAGAGAATCTGCCCGGCACGCCACCGGGTCACTGACGCGCAGAGCCGGACCGGGCGGTCCGGGTCCGGTCCCGCTCCGGTCTGGCTCCGCGGCTGGACCGCATCCGGCTCAGACCAGCGACTGCTCCCAGGCCTCGTGCAGCCCGGCGAACTGTCCGCGCCCAGAATCGATCAGCTCCTGGGGTGGTCCGTCCTCCACGATGTGCCCACCGTCGACCACCAGGACGCGGTCGGCGATCAGCACCGTCGAGAGCCGGTGGGCGATGATCACCGCGGTCCGTTCGCGCAGCACCGTCTCCAGCGCGGACTGGACCAGACGCTCGGACGGGATGTCCAGCGAGCTGGTCGCCTCGTCCAGGATCAGCACGGCCGGGTCGGCCAGGAAGGCCCGGGCAAACGACACCAGCTGCCGCTGACCGGCCGAGAGCCGGCCGCCACGTTTACGAACGTCGGTGTCATAGGCGTCCGGCAGGGCCTGGATGAACTCGTCGGCGCCGACCTCCCGGGCGGCCCGTTCGATCTGCTCCCGCGTCGCGTCGGGACGCCCCAGCGCGATGTTCTCCGCGACAGAGCCGGAGAACAGGAACGACTCCTGGGTGACCATCACCACGTTGTGGCGCAGATCGGCGTCGGCCACCTCCCGCAGACCCACGCCATCCACGGTCACCCGGCCGGCAGTGGGGTCATAGAACCGCGAGAGCAGCTTGGCCAGGGTCGTCTTACCCGCACCGGTGGCACCGACCACCGCAACGACCTGCCCGGCCGGCAGCGTCAGGTCCAGTCGGGGCAGCACCACCCGGTCCGGTGCGCTGGCGTACGCGAACTGCACGCCCTCGAAGTGGACCAGCCCTCGCACCGGGTCCGGCAGCGGCCGCGGCTGGTCGGGCTGCTCGACACCGAGCGGCTCCTCGAGCACTCCGGAGATCTTTTCCAGGGCGGCACTGGCCGACTGATAGGCGTTGAAGAAGTTGGCCAGCTCGTCCAACGGGTCGAACAGTCGTCGCAGATACAGCGCGAAGGTGGCCAGCACGCCGATCGCCAGATCGCCCTGGGTGATGCGGTAGGCCCCCACGGCCAGCACCACCGCCAGGGTCACGTTGCCGACCGCCCGGGTCAGCGATGCGAAACGCGCGATGAGCAGCATTCCGTCAGCGGTGGCGTTGCGGTATTCGCTGCTGACCGCGTCCATGATCTGCTCGTTGCGCCGCTCCCGCCGGAACGCCTGCACTGCGCGGACGCCGTTCATCGACTCCACGAACTGCACGATCGTCTTGGCGATCGCGGTGCGGGTACGCCGGTAGACCCCGCGGGAGCGCCGCTGGAACCACCGGGTCCAGAACAGCAGCGGAATGAAGCCGGCCAGCACGATCAGTCCCAGCGGCAGATCCAGCCAGAGCAGCAGCCCCACGATCACCACGATCGACAGCACCGAGGTGAAGACGCCGTCCAGGCTCTGTTCGATCAGGTCGTCCAGCGCGTCCAGGTCCGAGGTCAGCCGGGAGATGACGCGCCCGGAGGTGTAGGACTCATGGAAGTTCACCGAGAGCTGTTGCACCCGTCCGAAAACCCGGCCGCGCAGGTCGAACAGGATCGCCTGACCGATCCGGCCTGTCAGCCGCGTGAGCACCGCTCGCACAAATGCCGAGCCCAGCCCCACCACTACGTAGACGACGATGAAGCCGACCAGCGCCCCCACAGCACCCCGGGCCGCCCGCGGCACCCCGACATCGATCGCCCGACCGATGATCAGCGGACCGCCCAACGACAGCACGGTGTCCACGACCACGAGCACGCCGGCCAGCACCAGCGCCCGTGCCAGCGGCCGGCAGAGTGAGCCCAGCAGCCGCCGGGAACGCCCGCGCAGAGCACTGCTCGCGGCGCGGTCGAGGTCGTCGACCTCCTCATAGGCGACACCGCGCCACGCCTCGTGTTCGGGGGGGACCTCCAGCCGGGTCAGCCGGTCCAGCCCACCCCGACCGGGCTCTACCGTCGGGTCCACTTCGCTGACGCCGTCGCCGGCAGCCTCGGTTGCGGCGTCAGATGGCGCACTCATGCGCGAGCCACCTCTCTGCTGTGTTCGTCGATCCCGTCCGGGCCGCTGCCCGGCGTTCCGTGCCCCGCGCCATCGGAGGAGTCGCTGCCCGGCGTCCCGCCGCCGGTGTCGGGACCGACGTCTGTCCGCTGCTGCTCGTCGGCCAGGGTGGACAACACCGCCCGGTAGTCGGCGCGGCTCGCCATCAGCTCGCTGTGGGTCCCGACCGCCACCACGGTCCCGTCGGCCAGCAGCGCGACCCGGTCGGCCAGCGCCACCGTGGACGGCCGGTGCGCCACCACCAGGGCGGTCGCCTCCCGCAACACCCGGCGCAACGCCCGTTCGACCTCGGCCTCGGTGTGCACGTCCAGTGCCGAGAGCGGGTCGTCCAACACCAGCACCGACGGTCGACCGGCGACCGCCCGGGCCAGCGCCAGCCGTTGCCGCTGGCCACCGGACAGGGTTAGCCCCTGCTCGCCGATCCGGGTCGACAGGCCCCAGGGCAGCCGGTCGGTGAAGTCGGTGGCCGCGGCCACCGCCAGCGCCGTGCCGACCGTCTCGTCGCTGTCATCGGCCAATCCGAGAGCAACGTTCTCCCGGACGCTGGCCGAGAACAAGATCGGATCCTCGAACGCGGTGGCGACGGCCGAGCGCAACTCGGTCAACGACAACGCCCGCAGGTCAACGCCGTCAAGGGTGATCGAGCCGCCGGTGACGTCGTAGAGGCGGGGCACCAGCGCGGTCAGCGTCGTCTTGCCCGAGCCGGACAGCCCCACCAGGGCCATCGTCTCCCCGGGTCGGACGTCCAGATCGATACCGTGCAACATCGGCGACGAGGCCCCCGGGTAGGTGAAGCTGACGTCGGTGAAGACCAGGTGCCCCACGACCGGATCCGGCAACGACCGGCGGCGGTCGGCGGGCGGGTCGGTGATCGTTGCCGGGGTGTCCATCACCTCGAAGTACCGGTCGGAGGCCGACGCGGCGTTGTTGGCCTCGGCCATCAGCCACCCGATCGACTCGATCGGCCAGCGCAGATAGCTCATCGCGGTGACCGCCGCGACCAGCGTTCCCAAGCTCAGGCCGCCCTGGGCGACCTCGTAGGCGCCGATGGCGAGCATCGCGCCCAACGCCAGCTCCGGCAGCGCAATGATCGTCGCCCACAGCAGCGAGATGATGTCGATCTTGCGGATCTCGGTCCGGCGCAGCTTGGCGGCATCGCGGGTGAAACGGCGCAGCATCGTCCCGCCGCGGCCGAAGGACTTCAGCACCCGGATCCCGAGTACCGACTCCTCGACCATGGTCGCGAGGTCGCCCACCTGGTCCTGGGATCGGCGCGCGAAGACCCGGAAACGGGACTCGTAGAGAAAACACAGCACGATCATCGGGACGGTCATGACGACCACGACCAGGCCCAGCGGGACCGACAGACTCAGCAGGATAACGATGCCGATGACCAGCGTCAGCGCATTGACGATCAGATAGACCCCACCAAAGGCGATGAACCGGCGGATGGTGGACAGGTCACTGAACGCCCGCGAGAGCAGCTGGCCGGACTGGTAGCGGTCATGGAAGGAGATCGAGAGCCCCTGCAGGTGCGCGTAGAGGTCCTCGCGCATCCGCTTCTCCAGCTCCGAGGTCGGTCGGGCGATCAGGGAACGCCGCACCAGCACCAGGACGGCCTCGCCGAGCCCGAGCGCGAGGATCGCGCCCCCCCAACCCAGCAGCGAACTCGTCGGGGCGTGCTGGGCCACCGAGTCGATCAGGTCCCGGATCACCAGCGGGATCAACAGGGCCAGGCCCGCCGCGGTCAGCGCTGCCACACCGGAGAGGATCAGTCGCGCCCGGATGGGGAGGAAATAGGGCCGCAGTCGCCGCAGCGAGCGCAGCGCGGAGCCCGGCGACGTGGACAGCGTCGATACCGGCAGTTCATCGCCGGCGGTCGGCTGGGACGGGCCCGCAGGCTGGGACGGGCCCGCAGGTTGGGACGGGCTCGCCTGCTGGGACGGGCTCCCAGGTTGGGACGGGGCGACAGGTGCAGGTGACACGTGGGACAACGTTACGCAGCACCTCCGACACGACGCTCGGGGTTTAGCCCGGGCCCACCAACTGCCTCAGCAGCGCGAGGGCCGCGGCCTTGTGCAGGGGATGGTTTCCGTTGCCGCACTTGGGTGACTGCACGCAGGACGGGCATCCGGTCGGGCAGGGGCAGTCGCGGATCTGATCGCGCGTCGCCGCCAGCCACTGCTCTGCGCAGGCGTGGCCGCGTTCGGCGAACCCGGCGCCCCCGGGCAACCCGTCGTGCACGAATACGGTCGGCAACCCGGTGTCTGGATGCAGCGCGGTGGACACTCCGCCGATGTCCCACCGATCGCAGGACGCCAGTAGCGGCAGCATCCCGATGGCGGCGTGCTCGGCGGCATGGACCGCCCCGGCCAGGTCAGCGGCCGCCACTCCCGCGGCGGCGACCCGGTGCGCCGGCAGCGTCCACCAGACCGCCCGGGTCCGCAGCCGCTGCTCGGGCATCTCGAGCGGTTCTTCGCCGATGACGGCTCCGGTGGAGGCGCGGCGTAGCAGGTAGGACGTCACGCGGGTGCTCACCTCGACGGTCCCGAAACTGAGCATGCCCTCGTCCAGCCGCCTCCTCCGGTCGGAATCCACCACGCGGATATCGCTGACCGACCGGGCCGTCGTGGACAGGTCCCCGACCTCGGGGCGCAGCACCGCCGCAACCGGGCCCCCGGCACCGCGACTCCCGGCACCCGCTTCACCCGGCCCGCGTTCCCAGCAGAGGACCCGGTACGCCCGGCCGCGGTGCAGCAGCACCGCGCCGGGGTGGGCCTGCAACGGCGCGGCGGCGGCGTCCACCGTTCCCAGCAGGCGCCCGGTGCCCTCCGCGACCAGCGCCACCGCGGTGCCTCCGGACCCCCGCAGGTCGGCCAGGTCGCTGGCCCGGTCCCGACGGGTCCAGAACCACCCGGCGGCCCGGCGCCGCAGCACCCCGGCTGCACTCAGTTCGGCCAGTAGCCGACCCACCCGCACGCCCGCCGCGGCCGCCGACTCACCCGGATCGGCGGCGAACAGGCCCAGCTCATCCGGGCGCAGGGGAAGCTCGGCTGCCGCCGCGCACAGGTGCGGGGCCAGCACATGGGGGTTGGCCGCGTCGAAGACATTGGCCTCGACGGGGGCGTCCAGCAACGCCTCGGGGTGATGGATCAGATAGGTGTCCAGCGGGTCCTGGCGCGCCACCAGCACCGCTAACCCGTTCGCGCCGGCCCGCCCGGCTCGGCCGGCCTGCTGCCACAGCGAGGCGCGGGTGCCCGGGAAGCCGGCCATCACGACCGCGTCCAGTCCGCGAACGTCGATGCCCAGTTCCAGGGCGTTGGTGGCCGCCAGCCCCCGCAGCGCACCCGAGCGCAGCGCCTGCTCCAGCGCGCGCCGATCCTCCGGCAGGTACCCGCCGCGGTAGGCGGCCACGGCCGGGGGCCCCAATACCGCGGCCCTGGTTGCCGCCGGTCCCGCGGGCGCGGCCGGTGCGGGGCCATCAGCAGCGGCTGGGCCAGCCGCTGCGGTGGCGGTGATCTGGACATGGCCGGCGAGCCGGGCGCGGGCCGCCAGTGCAACCGTCTCCGCGGCGCGCCGTGAGCGCACGAACGCCAGCGTCTGCTGTCCCTGGGCGACCAGGTCGGCCAGCAGCCGGGCGGCCTCGGCCGGCGCTGGTCGGCGCAACCCGGTCACCGGGTCGGCCGGTGGTTCCCAGAGGCCGAGTACCGCCGCCCCGCGTGGGGAACTGTCCTGCACCACCGCCCGTACCGGCGCTCCGACCAGGCGCCCGGCCACCTGTTCCGGATTCGCCACCGTTGCCGACGCCAGCACGAAAGCCGGGTCAGCGCCGTACCAGGCGGCGACCCGGCGCAACCGGCGCACCAGCAGAGCCACGTGCGCGCCAAAGACCCCGCGGTAGCCGTGACACTCGTCGAGTACCACATAGCGCAACCCGGCCAGGAACCGGGCCCACCGGGCGTGGGCGGCCAGCAGCGTGTGATGCAGCATCTCCGGGTTGCTGAGCACCAGCGAGGCGTGATCGCGGGCCCAGTCCCGCTCCGGGCCGCCGGTGTCTCCGTCGACCACTCCGGCCCGGAAGCCCGGCACGGCGAGGTCCTCAATCGCGCGGTGCTGGTCGGCAGCCAGCGCCTTGGTCGGGGCCAGGTACAAGGTGGTGGCCCGCCGACTGCCGCCCGGGCCCGCTACGGCCGGGGGCAGTGGTGCCCGCCATCGCCGTGCTGCCGTCCGGGCCCAGCGCACCGACCCGTCCCGCTCATCCCCGGCCGGTTCATGAACGGGTCGGGGGCGCAGGGGCGCTGCCGCGGGGTCAAGGGCCGCCGCCACCGCAGGCAGCAGGTAGGCCAGGCTCTTGCCCGATCCGGTGCCGGTGGCCAGGATGACGTGCTCGCCCCCGCGGGCGATCGTGGCCGCGGCCACCTGGTGCTCCCACGGTGCCGCGACCCCGCCGGCCGCCAGCCGAGCGACGAGCACGGCGGGCACCCAGTCCGGCCAGTCACCGGTGACCCCGGCCCGGCCCGGGATGGTGCGCACCCCGACCAGCGCGTCGGCCCGCTCCCCGCTCGCCAGCGCCCGTAGCAGCTCGGCGCCATGGCCGGCATGGCCGGCATGGCCGGAGTGGCCGGAGTGGCCGGCATGGCCGGCATGGCCGGCGTCGGATGCCGCGGCGAGCCCGGCGCCCGGGAGGGTGAGCGTCACCGCGCCAGTGTCGCCGCCACCCCCGACACCTGCGAGCCCCGGCACCTGCAAGACCCGGCACCTGCGAGACCCGACACCTGCGAGCCCCGACACCTGGACGGACCGGGGGTCGTCATCTGGCCGATACAACTTTTCGTCACCGCGCCGATACAGTGGCGCCGCGCCGGGGCGATCACACCGCCGAGGGGCACCAGTACCGGGGCGGTGATGCGCCGGGTCATGGTGCACCGTCGCCGGTCGGCGATCCAGCCACGATCCGGTGTACCGCACAATCCGTACCGCGTACGACGCGCACCGCAGGAAGCCCGGGCGGCAGAACGCCGCCACCACGACCCCGGCCGGGGCGGGCAGACCGGGCCCCGCCCGCCGACGGAAGGACATCGATGTCATCGACGCTCTCGGGCGCGAACACCGCCTACCTGGTGGGGGTGCTCGTCATCGCCCTGCTCGGGCTGGGGGTCGGCTTCACCTTCCGCCGGCAGGTGCTGGCGGCTCCGGACGGCACCCCGGCCATGCAGCGGATCGGCGCGGCGGTGGCCGAGGGCGCGTCGGCCTACCTGCGCCGGCAGTTCCGCACGTTGGCGTTGTTCCTCGTCGTCGTGTTCGGTCTGCTGTTCGTGCTGCCCGGTGACAGCTCGGTGCGCATCGGCCGGTCCCTGTTCTTTGTCGTCGGCGCCGTCTTCTCTGCACTGATCGGCTACCTGGGGATGAGCCTGGCGGTGCGGGCCAACGTCCGGGTGGCCGCGGCGGCCAACACCACCGGGCGCGAGCCGGCCATGCAGGTCGCCTTCCGCACCGGCGGCACCGTCGGAATGATCACCGTCGGATTGGGCCTGCTCGGAGCGTCGTCGGTCGTACTGATCTATCGTGGGTCGGCCCCGAACGTGCTGGAGGGCTTCGGCTTCGGCGCCGCCCTGGTGGCCATGTTCATGCGGGTCGGCGGCGGGATCTTCACCAAGGCCGCCGACGTCGGCGCGGACCTGGTCGGCAAGGTGGAGCAGGGCATCCCCGAGGACGACCCGCGCAACGCCGCCACCATCGCCGACAACGTGGGCGACAACGTCGGGGACTGCGCCGGGATGGCGGCGGACCTGTTCGAGTCCTATGCGGTCACCCTGGTCGCGGCGCTGATCCTCGGGGTCACCGCGTTCGGCGAGTCCGGACTTGTCTTCCCGCTGATCGTCCCCGCGCTGGGGGCGATCACCGCGGTCGTCGGGATCCTGCTGACGCGCGCCCGGCCCGGGGAGAGCGGGTTGACCACCATCAACCGCAGCTTCTACCTCTCGGCGCTGATCTCGGCGGTGCTGTGCGCCGGCGCCGCGTTCCTCTATCTGCCGGCTACCTTCGCCGAGCTGGGCGTCAACGCCACCATCAACCGTGACCCCCGGGTGCTCGCCGCCTCGGCCGTGGTCATCGGGGTCGTGCTGGCCGGGCTGATCCTGGCGTTGACCGGCTACTTCACCGGTACCGGTTCCCGACCCACCAAGGACGTCGGACGGACCTCGCTTACCGGGGCGGCCACCGTCATCCTGTCCGGGTTCTCCCTCGGGCTGGAGTCGGCGGTCTACACCGCCCTGGTGATCGCCGCCGCCGTCTACGGGGTGTTCCTGCTCAGCGGCGGGTCGGCGATCCTGGCGCTGTTCCTGGTGGCGCTGGCCGGAACCGGGCTGCTGACCACCGTCGGAGTGATCGTGGCCATGGACACCTTCGGCCCGGTCAGCGACAACGCGCAGGGCATCGCGGAGATGAGCGGGGAGGTGCACGGCGAGGGCGCGAAGATCCTCACCGAGCTGGACGCGGTCGGGAACACCACCAAGGCCATCACCAAAGGGATCGCGATCGCCACCGCGGTGCTGGCGGCCACCGCGCTGTTCGGCTCCTATACCGAGGCGGTCAGCTCAGCGCTCGGCGATGCCCAGAGGGCGCTCAACGATCGTGGGCTGACCCTGTCGCCCTCCTCGTCGCTGATCGCGCAGTTCAGCTATGAGGTCATCACCCCGTCCACGCTGGTCGGGCTGATCATCGGCTCGTCGGTGGTGTTCCTGTTCGCCGGGCTGGCCGTGGACGCGGTCACCCGCGCGGCCGGCGCGATCGTGTACGAGGTGCGCCGCCAGTTCCGGGAGCACCCCGGGATCATGGACTACACCGAGGTCCCGGAGTACGGCCGGGTCGTCGACATCTGCACCCGGGACTCGTTGCGGGAACTGGCCACTCCGGGGCTGCTGGCCGGGCTGGCGCCCATCGCGGTGGGCTTCGGGCTGGGCACCGGTGCGCTGGCCGGCTATCTGGCCGGTGCGATCGCCACCGGGGTTCTGATGGCCGTGCTGCTGGCCAACTCCGGCGGCGCCTGGGACAACGCCAAGAAGATCGTCGAGGACGGTAACTACGGCGGTAAGGGCTCGGACGCGCATGCGGCCACCGTCATCGGCGACACCGTCGGGGACCCGTTCAAGGACACCGCTGGCCCAGCGATCAACCCGCTGATCAAGGTGATGAACCTGGTCTCGGTGCTGATCGCCCCGGCCGTCGTGCAGCTCTCGGTCGGGCCCAGTGCCAATGCCGGGTTCCGCGCCGGGATCGCGCTGCTGGCCCTGGCGGGGATCGTGGTCGCGGTGTATCTGTCCAAGCGCCGCGGGGTCGCGGTCGCGGGCGGAGAGGACGAGCTGGAGAGCGGTCCGGGAGCCCGGGCACTGACCTGAACCGCCGGCTGAGGTGATGGCGCGCTGATGTGCGGGCGCGCCGAAGGGGCTGACGGGCAGCGCTGGGTGAGGTGAGATGGCGGTCATGGACACCGCCGTCACCGCATCCGACCGCTCACCCGATCCCGCTGAGCTCGACCGGCTGATCGCCGGCCTGGACGTGCCCGCAAGGATCCGGCTGCTCACCGGGGCGAGTGGGTTCACCCTGGCCCCGGAGCCGAGCATCGACCTGCACGAGTTGCGGATGTCCGACGGCCCCACGGGGGTGCGGGGTCTGAAGTTCAGCGGCGATCACCAGGTCAGCCTGTTCCCGAACGCAACCCTGCTCGCCGGTACCTGGAGTACCGACGTTCTCCAGCAGGTCGGAGCACTGCTCGCCGAAGAGGCGCTGGCCCAGCAGATCCACGTCGTGCTCGGCCCGACGATCAACCTGCACCGGACCGCGCTGGGAGGCCGGTTGTTCGAGGCCTACTCCGAGGACCCGTTGCTGTCCGGGGTGCTGGCGGCCGCCTACGTCCGCGGCCTCCAGCAGGCGGGGGTCGGTGCCTGCCTCAAGCACCTGGTGGCCAACGAATCCGAGACCATGCGCCACACCGTGAACAGTGTTCTCGACGAGGCGACGCTGCGGGAGCTCTACCTGCTGCCGTTCGAGATCGCGGTGGTCGACGCCCACCCGTGGACGGTGATGGCCGCCTACAACGACGTCAACGGCGTGCCCGCCACCGAACAGGACCATGTGATCAACGAGGTTCTCAAGGGCGAGTGGGGCTGGGACGGGCTGGTGGTCTCGGACTGGTTCGCGACCAAGAGCGCTGCTCCGGCCGCGAACGGTGGGCTGGACCTGGTGATGCCCGGCCCGGACGGTCCGTGGGGGCAGGCGATGGTCGAGGCGGTGCGGGCTGGTGCGGTGGACGAGGCGGTCATCGACGAGCATCTGCGGCGGCTGCTGCGACTGGCCGCCCGGGTCGGGGTGCTGGGCACCGAACGGGACTACCCGGATGGGCTGCCCGCCCCGGACAGCGCGACCCGGCGAGAGCAGTTGACACAGCTTGCCGCCGGCGGGATGACCGTGCTCACCAACTCCGACGCGGTGCTGCCGCTGGCCGGTGCCGGGCAGCGGATCGCGCTGATCGGACGGCATGCGCTGGCGACCATCGACATGGGGGGCGGCTCGGCGCAGGTGAACCCGCCCCACCAGGTCAGCATCGCGGAGGGGTTGACCGAGCTGCTCGGCGATGCGGTCACGGTGACTGACGGCGTGCCGGTCCGCTCCCGACCGGTGCCCGCGCGGCCGGGGATCGTGCTCGACCCGGAGACCGGGCAACCGGGCATCCACGTTCAGCTGCGGGCGGCGGACGGTTCCGTGCTGGACGACCGCCACCGCAGCCTGGCCTGGCTGGCGGTCGGGTTCGACGACGACCTACCGGCGCCGGTGGCCACGGCCACGCTGCGCGCCACCCTCCGGGCCGCAGGCCCGCTTACGGGCGGGGGCAGCGCTGCGGGCCCCATCCAGGTCGGGGTCATGGGGGCCGGTGAGTGGCAGCTGCAGGTCGGGGACCGGATCAGCACGCACCGGTTGCAGCTGGCCGGCAGCGGGTTCGACCAGATGATGAGCCCGCCCACCGCCGTGGAGCAGGTGCCGGGCGGCGGCACGGACGCGGGGATCGAGGTGACGGCGACCGTAACCCTGCCCTCCGAGGGGTCGATGGCGTCAGTGGGCCTGTTCGGGCTGGTGGCCGGTCCCGTCCCCGGTACCGACGAGCAGGCCATCGCCGAGGCGGTACGGGCAGCCGCCGATGCCGATGTGGCGGTCGTCGTGATCGGGTTGACTGAGGAGCAGGAGACCGAGGGCGCGGACAAGTCGAGCCTGGCACTGCCCGGGGCGCAGGACGCGCTGGTCCGCGCGGTCGCCGCCGCCGCCCCGCGCACCGTCGTCGTCGTCAATGCCGCGACGCCGGTGCTGATGCCGTGGCTGGGCGAGGTCGACGCGGTTCTGGTAGCCGGCCTGCCCGGGCAGGAGGGCGGGCACGCGGTGGCTGCTGCCCTATTGGGCCGGATCGAGCCGGCCGGACGGCTGGTCACCAGCTACCCGGCCGCGGACGGTGCCAGTCCGGCCTGGTCGGTCACCCCGCGGGACGGCGCGCTGGAGTACACCGAGGGCCGGTTCATCGGCTACCGCGGGTACGCGGCGGACCGGGCGCAGCCGCCCGCGTTCTGGTTCGGCCACGGCCTGGGCTACGGCGCCTGGGACTACACCGACGCCCGGATCGACCCGCCCGGTAATGGTGACGGGGACGGTGACGGCGCCCCCACTGGATCGGTCACGGTGTCGGTCACGCTGGCCAACACCGCGTCGCGGGCCAGTCGGGAGGTTGTCCAGCTGTACTGGCGGCCGGGCGATCCCGATGAGCCGGTGCGCCTGGTCGGGTGGGCAGCGGCCACGGTCCCGGGCGGTGGTTCGACCCGGGTCCGGGTGTCCGGTGACCGGCGGATGTGGCGGCGGTGGGACACCGCGGCCGGTGCCTGGACCACACTCCCGGCGGACGGAACCGTGCTGCTGGCGCGCGGTCTTGGCGACGTCCGGGCCGAACTGCCTCTTGGCGGGGCGGGGTGAGCGGGCAGCCGACGGACGCGCCGGGGGAGCAGGCGATCCGGCGGGCACCGAAGGTGCTGCTGCACGACCACCTCGACGGGGGACTGCGTCCGCAGACCGTCATCGAGCTGGCTGACGCCGTCGGGTACGGCGGGCTGCCGAGTACGCAACCGCAGGCGTTGGCCGCCTGGTTCGTGGAGTCGGCGTCCTCCGGTTCGCTGGTGCGCTACCTGCAGACCTTCGACCACACCGTCGCGGTGATGCAGACCGCGACGGCATTGCGCCGGGTGGCCGCCGAGGCCGTGCTGGACCTGGCCGCCGACGGTGTCGTCTACGCCGAGATCCGCTTCGCCCCCGAACAGCACCTGCGCGCCGGCCTGGAGCTGGACGAGGTCGTCGCCGCGGTGGTCGAGGGTGCCGCGCACGGCAGCGAGCAGGCCGCCGCCGGTGGTTCCCCGATCCAGGTGCGGGTCCTGCTGACCGCGATGCGCCACGCCGCCCGCTCGCTGGAGATCGCCGAGCTGGCGATGCGTTGGCGCGACCGGGGGGTGGTCGGATTCGACATCGCGGGGGCGGAGGCCGGTAACCCCCCGACCCGGCACCTGGACGCTTTCCAGTACGTCGCCCGGGAGAACGGGCACACGACGATCCATGCCGGGGAGGCGTTCGGGCTGCCCTCGATCTGGGAGGCCCTGCAGTGGTGTGGCGCGGACCGGCTGGGGCACGGGGTGCGCATCGTCGACGACATCGCCGTGCCCACCGACGGCGGGCGACCGCGGCTGGGTCGGTTGGCCGGTTACGTCCGCGACCGGCGGGTGCCGTTGGAGCTGTGCCCCACCTCGAACGTGCAGACCGGCGCCGTCGGATCGCTGGCCGCGCATCCGCTGGGGCTGCTGGCGGAGCTGGCATTCCGGGTCACGGTCAACACCGACAACCGGCTGATGGGCGGCACCACCCTGAGCCGGGAGATCGCACTGGCCGCTGCCACCTTCGGGTGGGGGTGGCCGGAGATCCGGCGGGTGAGCGTCAATGCGATGAAGTCGGCGTTCATCGCCTTCGACGAGCGGCTGGCGATCATCGAGCAGGTGCTCAAACCGGCGTATGCGGAGCTTGTGGTGCCCGGCCGCGCGTGAAGCCGGTGGGACGTCGCCGACCAGACTGCGCTGATGGCCCGCTTCGACCCGGCTCCCGTCCTGCGTGAGATTTCCCGGCTGCGCGACGCCCTGCTCGCGGCCGACTACACCGTTGACCCGGTTTCTGCCCGGCTGGGCCCGGTGGCCGCTGCCGCGCTCGCCCGCGCCCAGACCACCCCGGCCCAGCGGGAACTGGCCGGCGACGGGTCGCCACTGGCGACCCTGATCCGGCTGTGGCCGCTACAGGGGGAGGTCGCGCGCGCCGACGCGTCGCTGGCGTTGCCCGGTCTGCTGGATGTGCTCGCCGAAGCCGGGATCGTGCAGGTGTCCGGCGAGGTCGTCCGGGCCCGGGTGGACATCCGGCCCTACGGCGATGAGGACCACGACTGGTGGATTGTCTGCGATCTGCTGCACAGCATGGACGGACGGGTCGACCCGGTTCCGGCTGACCACGTGCCCGGCGTCGGAGGGGCCTCCACCTCACTGGCCCAGCTGACCGTGCGGGCCCCGGTGGCCCGGGCGCTGGATCTGGGGACCGGGTGCGGGGTGCAGGCGCTGCACCTGGCAACCCACGCCGACGCGGTGGTCGGGACCGACATCAACGGACGGGCGCTGGGGATGGCCCGGATCGCCATCGCTCTGGCCGGGCTGGCCGGGCGGATCGAGGTGCGCGAGGGCGACTTCGTGGACCCGGTGGCCGGGCAGCGGTTCGACCTGATCGTGGCCAACCCGCCGTTCGTGGTCTCGCCCGATTCGTTTTCGCAGCGCCTGGCCTACCGGGATGCCGGGATGCCCGGGGACAGCCTAGGCCCGCGGCTGCTCGCCACGCTGCCGGGTCTGCTGGCCCCGGGCGGGACCGCCCAGCTGCTGGCCAACTGGGAGCACCGGGCCGGCCAGGACTGGCAGCAGCGGGTCGCCGACTGGGTGGCGCCGCTGCGGGACGCGGGCGCCGACGTGTGGGTGCTGCAGCGGGAGGTGCTCGACCCGGCCGCCTACGCCGAAACGTGGCTGCGCGACGCCGGGCACCACCGCCGGCCGGACTACCGGGACCGGTACCGGACCTGGCTGGACGACTTCGCCAGCCGTGGTGTGACGGGCATCGGCTTCGGCTGGGTCAGTACCCGGCTGGGCGGGGCCGCACCGGGCCGCCTGCTCGTGGAGGAGCACGCCGCCCCGGTCGCACAGCCGCTGGGCCCGGCGGTCGCCGCCTGGTTTGCCCGTACCCGGTGGCTGGCCGGGCCCGGGTCGAGCGATGCCGGGCTGATGGGCGCCCGACTGGTCGGCGCGGCCGGGCTGGACGAGGAGCGCTACGCCGAGCCGGGCGCGAGCGACCCCCGAGCGATCCTGCTGCGCCAGCACACCGGGCTGCTGCGCGCCGGCAGCGTCGACACGGCCACGGCGGGGTTGGTCGGCGCCTGCGACGGGGAGCTGGCCGTGGGGGTCATCATCGACGCCCTGGCCCGCCTGCTGGACCGGCCCGAGGCGCAGGTGCGGGACGAGCTGCTGCCGCGGGTGCGACGCCTGGTCGAGGACGGGTACCTGGCACCCGCGCCCTGATCCCGCCGCGCCGGCCCCGACTGGGGCGCTGAGTCGGTCGCGCCCCGGTCGGGCGGCCTCGCGCCCGGACGAGTGGTGTTGGGAACGGCGGCGGCGAGGCGACGACTGACGGTCGTCGTCCCGATCCTGGCGGAGCCGTTGACGATCACGATCTCGGCCTGTTCGGCTGGGGGCCTCACCCGACGCCGCCAATCGGGGCGGTCCACCACTGGGAGGTTGCGCTCAACCCGGCGCCTGTCAGCGCGGCCTGCTTTGCGCGGTCGTGGGCGCCGACGATGACGACGATCTGGACGGCGCCGAGGGCTGCGGCCCGTGCGCGGACCGCGCGGAGCAGGTCGGCCCCGGTGTCGGTCCAGCGGGACGGGTCCTCGACGGTGAAGTCGTCGACGGTGCAGGTCGGGCCGCCCGGGTCATAGACCGGAGGGGCGGGGTGCAGGACGCCGACGGCGAACCCGACCACAGCGTGCTGGTCGATCGACACGAGGCTGATGACGGTGTCGTCGGCGATCTGTCCGGCCAGGAAGCGGCGGTGCGCGGCGCGCGCGTCAGTCGCGACCCGCCAGAACACTGGTTGATGGGCGGCGTAGCCGGCCCGCGCGGCGGCGGCGAGGTCGACGATGGCGTCCAGGTCGTCGGCGGTCGCGGCGCGAACGGTCATCGGGACATCGTCTGGCGGGTCGGCGCCGATCGGATCGGCGCGTCGCCGGGCGTGGTCCACCGGGTCGCGGTCCCGGCCACCACGCGGAAGCCGGCGAAAAACGAACTGTCGCCCATCAGTCGACCTCCCTGTGACCACAGCAGCCACCGGCAGTCATCCCGGCGCCCGGACCATAACGCCCGCGCAGCCCCGGTCCTGATACTCCGGCGCCCCGCCGAGCCGGACACCGGGCGCGGACCGTGCACTGGCGTACTCCGGAACCCCGTTGGGCCCGGGACGGTCCCCGCCTGGGGCGGTTCGGAGTACGGCAGTGTCCGCTACGACCAGAGCCGGACCGGGCGGCGGGCACCGGCCGAGGGATCGCCCGCCAACGGTGGCCCGGGAACATCGCGGGCGCCCAGGTCGCTGGTGCGGACATGACACAGCCGACATCCGCCACGTCCGCCACCGCCACCGCCACGATGGGCAGTGACACCGCCACCGGGACCGGAACCGTCCCCCTCGGTGACACCGGCATCGGACTGTTCCCGCTCTGCCTGGGCGGCAACGTCTTCGGGTGGACGGCAGACGAAGCGGCCTCCCACCAGGTGCTCGACGCCTACCTGGCCGGGGGCGGAAACCTCGTCGACACCGCGGACGCGTACTCGGCCTGGGTTCCCGGCAACTCCGGCGGCGAGAGCGAATCGATCATCGGGGGCTGGCTGGCCGACCGGGGTGCTGACGGTGCCATGCATGTGGCCACCAAGACCGGCAAGCTCGGTGACGCAGACCTGTCCCGGTCCTCGGTCGACGGCTCGCTGGACGCATCGCTGCGCCGCCTGCGGCTGGACGCGGTGGCTCTCTATTACGTCCACCGCGACGAGCCGGACCGCCCGGTCGCCGAGATCGTCGACACCTTCGGCTCGCTGGTGACCGACGGCCGCGCCCGGGCCTGGGGCGTGAGCAACTGGTCGGCGCAGCGGATCACCGACGCGGTCGCAGCTGCCCACGACGCGGGTCTGCCGCCGCCGGTGGCCGTCCAGAACGAGGGCAATGCGGTGGCTCCGACACCGTCCGACGTCGTGAGAGCGGCCGAGGCCGGCGGGCTGCTGCAGCTGCCCTACTCAACGCTGGCCTCGGGCTTCCTGACCGGGAAATACACCCGCGACGGCGAGCTGCCGGACAGCCCGCGCGCGGCGGGCATTGACCAGACGCTGATGAACGAGCACGGCTGGGCGGTCCTGGACGCGGTCCGCTCCATCGCCCAGCAACGCCAGGTTGCGGTGGCCTCGGTTGCGCTGGCGTGGCTGCGCGCCCAGGGCACTGTTCCCATCGCCTCGGCCCGCTCCACCGACCAGCTGCCGGAGCTGATGGCCGGCATGGCGCTGGAACTGTCCGCCGACGAACTGCAGGCCATCCGCGACGCTGGCCACTGAAAGTCACTGACCGACGCGACCGCCCCGGCGGTGCCACGCGGGCGGCCAGCGGCAGCCGGGGCACCGGCGACGTAGCCTGCGGACGACCTGTCCACCGGCCCCCTGTCGTCACCTGACGCATACCGGCACGGACCCTCAGTCAAGGAAGGACCAGCGTGGCCGCCAAGACCACCTCCCGCACCAGCCGTTCCCGCACTGCCGCACCCGAGGGTGCGGCAGCCGCCGCGGGCCGGCCGTTGCGGCGGCTGGTCATCGTCGAGTCGCCGAAGAAGGCGCAGATGATCTCCGGCTTCCTCGGCCCGGAGTACACGGTCGAGTCCTCCTTCGGCCATGTCCGGGACCTGCCCAGTGGGGCCGCGGAGGTGCCCGCCAAGTACAAGGGAACGGCGTGGGCCCGCCTGGGTGTGGACGTCGCCAACGGGTTCGCGCCGCTCTATATCGTCCCGGCCCGCTCGAAGGAGCAGGTCCGCAAGCTCAAAGGCCTGCTGCGCGACGCCGACGAGCTCTACCTGGCCACCGACGAGGACCGGGAGGGCGAGGCCATCGCCTGGCACCTGCTGGATGAACTCAAGCCGCGGGTGCCGGTGCGTCGGATGGTGTTCCACGAGATCACCCCGGAGGCCATCCGTCGCTCGGTGGACAGCCCGCGCGAGATCGACCAGCAGCTCGTGGACGCACAGGAGACCCGGCGGATCCTGGACCGGCTCTACGGCTATGAGGTCAGCCCGGTGCTGTGGAAGAAGGTCATGCCGAAACTCTCGGCCGGCCGCGTGCAGTCGGTGGCCACCCGCCTAGTTGTGCAGCGAGAGCGAGACCGGATCGCCTTCCGGACGGCGTCCTACTGGGACCTGCAGGCCGAGCTGGACGCCGGGCAGGACCGCGATCCGCGCAGCTTCCCGGCCCGGCTGGTCGCGGTCGACGGGGCGCGGGTGGCCACCGGCCGCGACTTCGACACCCTCGGCCAGCTCACCTCGACCGAGGTCGCCCATCTGGACGAGGTCGCGGCGCGGTCGCTGGCCGACGGGCTGGTGGATGCCGCGTTCACGGTCCGGTCGGTGCAGTCCCGGCCCTATACCCGCCGCCCGTACGCGCCGTTCCGGACCACCACGTTGCAGCAGGAGGCCTCCCGCAAACTCGGATTCAGTGTGGACCGGACGATGTCGGTGGCTCAGCGGTTGTACGAGAACGGGCTGATCACCTACATGCGAACCGACTCCACGACGCTGTCCGAGACGGCGATCAACGCCGCCCGTGCCCAGGTCCGCGAGCTCTATGGCGACGCCTATCTGCCGGAGCGGCCCAGAACGTATCCGAACAGGGTCAAGAACGCCCAGGAGGCGCACGAGGCGATCCGCCCGGCCGGGGACAGCTTCCGGACCCCGGGCAGCGTCCGGCTCTCCGGTGACGAGTTCCGCCTCTACGAGCTGGTGTGGATGCGTACCGTCGCCTCGCAGATGCGCGACGTCGAGGGCAACAGCGTCAGCATCCGGATCGACGCTGCCAGTAGCCCCGACGGGTCCCAGGTGCGGGCGTGCGAGTTCGCCAGCTCCGGGCGGGTCATCACCTTCCCTGGGTTCCTGCGCGCCTATGTCGAGGGCCGCGACGACGACTCCGACGCCGACGACAGCGAGCGCCGGCTGCCCGACGTTGCCGAGGGCGACGTGGTGGGTGCGACGCAGGTCCGCGCGGAGGGCCACGAGACCCGGCCACCGGCCCGGTTCACCGAGGCCACCCTGGTCCGGGAGCTGGAGGAGCGCGAGATCGGCCGCCCCTCCACCTACGCCTCCATCATCAAGACGATCATCAACCGGGGCTATGTGTTCAAGAAGGGCAGCGCGCTGGTCCCGACCTGGCTGGCCTTCGCCGTGATCCGGTTGATGGAGGAGCACTTCGCGACGCTGGTGGACTACGCCTTCACCGCCCAGATGGAGGATCAGCTGGACGAGGTCGCGGGCGGGCGCGCGGAGATGGCCGCGATTCTCGCGCAGTTCTACTACGGCGCCGACGATCTGGAGGGGCTGCAGCGGCTGGTCACCGAGCTCGGGGAGATCGACGCCCGGGGCATCAACACCTTCGACCTCGGCGACGGGGTGCGGGTGCGGGTCGGCCGTTACGGGCCCTATGTGGAGGACGACAACGGCGCCCGGGCCTCGGTCGAGCCGGACATGACCCCGGAGGACCTCACCCCGGCGGTCGCGCGGGAACTGCTGGACCGCCCCAGTGGGGACCGGGCCCTGGGCGCCGATCCGGACAGCGGCCTGCCGGTGGTGGTCAAGAACGGTCGCTACGGGCCCTATGTCACCGAGGTGTTGGGCGAGGATGCCCCGAAGGGCGCCAAGCCGCGCACGGCGTCACTGTTCTCCGACATGGAACCGGCGACGGTCACCCTGGAGGATGCGCTGCGGTTGCTGACGCTGCCCCGCTCGTTGGGGGTCGATCCGGAGACCGACGAGGAGATCAGCGCGCTGAATGGCCGGTACGGGCCCTACGTCAGGCGCGGCACCGATTCTCGTTCGGTGGCCAGCGAAGCCGAGTTGTTCACGGTCACCCTGGCGCAGGCGCAGGAGTTGTTCCGCGCGCCGCGGCAGCGGGGACGCGCCCGCGCTGCGGCCGCTGCCCCACTGGCCGAGCTGGGCGTCGACCCGAACAGTGAGCGACCGATGGTGGTCAAGAGCGGCAGGTTCGGGCCCTACGTCACCGACGGGGAGACCAACGCGACCCTGCGATCCGGGGACGACCCGGCGACGCTGACCGCGGACCGGGCGGTGGAGCTGCTGGCGGACAAGCGCGCGCGGGGTCCGGCCCCGGCACGCGCCCGTGCTGGCGTGGCAAAGGCCGCGACCAAGAAGGTCGCACCCCGAAAGTCCGCGGCTAAGAAGGCCCCCGCAAAGCGCGCCGCTGCCAAGAAGGTGCCAGCGAAACGGGCTGCGGCGAGCACCGGCGTTCCCGTCGGCTGAGCGGCGCAGCGCAACCGGACCGGCTCGGCCGGACTGGCAACGTGGTCGGGCGCCGGCTCTGTCTCGGCGAGCTCACTGGGTGAGCGCGAGCAGAAGTTCCGCTCGGCTTGAAACGCGCGCCTTGCGCTGCAGTGCTGCCAGGTGGGTCCGCACCGTGGTGCCGCCGATGCTCAGCCGGTGCGCGATCGACGCTGTGGTGTGACCCTGGCGTAGCAGCCGCAGTACTTCCATCTCTCGTTGGGTGAGGTGGATGCGGCGTCCCCGAACGCTGAGCGCGCGCCCGGGCCTGGCCTGGAACTCGGCCAGCAGCAGCCCCACGTGGCTGCGCGGCAGCGCCGCCTCCCCGCGCAGGACCCCTTGTAGCGCGGCGGTGAACCGGCCGGTGGGGGTGGCGGCGGGCATGAATCCGGAGGCGCCTGCGCGCAGGACCCGCATCAGGAAGGCCTCATCGGGGTCGTTGTCCCGGGTGATGACGACCACCGTCCCGAGGGCGTGGTCGACCAGGGTCCGGATGACCTCCTCAACGCGGGGTAGTTGACCGTCCAGCAGCATCAGGTCCGGGGGCGCCTGCCGTGCGAGAGCGAGGATCTCCGTCGCGTCGTGGGCCTCCAGGACCACCTGCATCGGACCGCCGATGGCCGCCCGGAGTCGTCGGATCAGGAGAAGCTGTGTCGAGGCCAGACCGACGCGCACCGGGAGTTCCTCGAACTGTGGGTTGTGCTCCACGGGTCTCCTCAGTGTTCGCTCGGGCAGGACGTTACTGACACTTCGAATCCGATGGGCTCGCGGACGGGAACTGTGACAAATCCCGTGCTGCATAACTATTCGAATGGGACTCAACACGGGCTGTAATCGGCCGTCGCCGGTACGCCAGGGGCTTTCCCCGACCGTTGAGACATCTCGTCACTGCGCCAGGCGGGCAGCGGGTCACGGGAGGCAGAAATACCATCTGATTACTTCGGCGAGGTCAAGACGGCCGCGCTGTGGTCACCTGTTCACCAGGAGTCGTAGATGTCTCTGACCCACCCGTTGCGTTCGCTGATCGCGGCGGCCACCAGCACCCTGCTGCTAGCCGGGCCCGCCGTGATCGGCGTCGGCGCGCAGACCGCCGCCGCGGCGACCGGCTGCCCGCCGTACTCGCCGCTGGACTGTGCGGCGGTCGTGCCCGCCAGCCCCACGGCACTGAGCTTCGATGCCGACGCGGGTGGGCTGGGCGACAAGGCCAGCATCGGGACCGGGTTCACGATGATCCAGCCGAACACCGCTGGCGACCAGTACCAGCCGGCCAACCTGGCCCTTGACACGGCGGCCAAGCAGCTCGTGGTGACCGCGACGCCCGGCATCCAGTACAAGACCAGCAACAACCTGGCGAACGGGCTCGGGGTGGGCCTGAAGTCCGCCGGGGTGCGGACCACCCTGACCACCACGGTCGTCAAGCCGTTCGTGCCAGCCACCGCGCAGTCCGAGCAGGCCGGCGTCTGGTTCGGTCCGGACCAGGACAACTACGTCAAGGCGGTCGTGCAGAGCAACGGCGGCTCGGACTTCGTCCAGCTGACCAGCGAGGTTGCCGGGACCGCGACAGGCCAACCGACCTCCGGGCGGGTGACTGCCACCGACACCGTCGCCCTGAAACTGGTCGCCGACGCCGCAACGAAGACGGTCGCAGGCAGCTACCAGATCAACGGCGGCGCCCCGGTCAACCTCGGGACCGTCACCGTTCCGGGATCCTTCTTCGACGGCTCGACCCTGGCCTCGCAAGCCAGCGGGGCCAGTGGTTTCGGGGGGATCTTCGCTACCTCCCGCAACAACCCGAACCCCATCGACTACCACTTCGGCTCGTTCACCGCCGCGACCGCCGCTGTGCCGGCCGCGCCGAGCGGACTCACCGCGTCACCCGGGGACGGCAGCGTGGCCCTGGATTGGGCCGACAATGCCCCCGCGGACTCGGTGACCGGGTACTCGGTCTACCGCAGCGACACCACCCCGGTCGACACCACCGGGGTGCCCCTGAAGGCGGGCCTGACGACCTCGGCCTACACCGACAGCACCGCCGCGAACGGTCACACCTACAGCTACGCCGTCACCGCGATGAACGCCTCCGGTACCTCGGCCGCCTCGGCCCCGGTGACCGCCACCCCGGACAGCGCCAGCCCGGCCACCTTCGCCTCGCCCACCAGGATCAACTTCTCCTCCCAGACCGGTGATGCGGTTCCCGGCTACACCGTTGACTACGGCCAGCCCTTCGCCAACGCGCGCGGCTTCGGTTGGGTCGTTCCCGGCTCCACCACCCCGCTGTCGCTGGTTGGCAATGGCCGGGACCGCAACGACACCACCGTCGCCGATGAGCGCCAGGACTCGCTACTGCACATGCAGGCCAACAACGTCAAGCCGCCGTTCAACGGGGTCGCCAAGCCCGGGGCCTGGGAGCTGGCGGTGCCGAACGGCAGCTACGACATTGAGGTCGGCGTCGGCGACCCGAGCCCTGGGGTCGACCCGACCAACCACGTGATCAACGTCGAGGGCAAGACCGTCGTCGACCACTACGTCGTCGACGGCACCACCACCGGCGCCGCCCGCTTCAGCACCGGCAAGGCGACCGCGGTTCCGGTCACCGACGGCCGTCTGACCGTCGACGCCAACGGGGGCACGAACACCAAGATCGACTACATCCTGGTGACCACCGCCGCGCAGGCAGCGGACACCACGCCTCCGGCGGCGCCGAAGGGGCTGACCGCCACCGCCGCGGACAGTTCGGTGACCCTGCACTGGACGGCCAGCACCGGGGCCACCGGCTACCGCGTGTACCGCAGCACCACCGGTTCCCCGGACACCTCGGGGACCCCGCTGAACAGCGGCCCGCTGGCCGGCACCAGCTACACCGACACGACCGCCGGCAACGGCACCAGCTACCACTACGTCGTGACCGCGCTGAACGCCGGCGCCGAGTCCGGTGCCTCGAATGAAGTGACCGCCGCCCCGACCGCTGGCGCGGTCCATGCCAAAGTCGACTTCCAGCCGGCGGCCGCATCGACCCCGGCCGGCTACGCCGCGGAGAACGGGCAGCCGTACAGCTCGACCACCGGCCGGGGCTGGGTCCGACAGGACTCCCTGTCCGGAGCGCACACCCCGCTGGACCTGAACTCGGCGGGATCGCACACCGCGACCAGCGACGGCAACACCCGCGACCGCAACCGGGCCGGCGTCGACCAGCTGCAGGACACGGTCATCCATATGCAGTACGGGGACCTGACTGGGACCAACACCAACGGCAACCCGGTCGCCGGTGCCTTTGAGTACGCGGTCCCGAACGGGAGCTACAAGGTCAGCGTCAGCGTCGGCGACCAGCCCGGCGGCGCGACCAGCACGTGCGCCAACCCCTGTTACGACAGCAGGCACACAATCAACGTCGAGGGCGTCACCGCCATCGACCGGTTCCAGGAGACGACCGCCGCCGAGTACAAGGTGGCCACCGTCACGGTGGCCGTCAGCGACGGCCGGCTGACCATCGACGCCATCGGCGGCATGAACACCAAGCTGGACTACCTGGCCATCGACTCCGCCGCACCCGACACGACAGCTCCCGCGGCCCCGACGGGCGTAGCGGCGACGGCAAGCGACAGCAGCGTCCGGCTGACCTGGACGGCCAACACCGAAGCGGACCTGGCCGGGTACAACGTCTACCGGTCCACGACCGGAACACCGAGCCCGGCCACCGCATCGCCGCTGAACGGCACCCTGCTGACCGCAGCCGGCTACACCGACACGACCGCCAGCAACGGGACGACCTAACATCTACGCCGTCGCGGCCGTCGACACCAGCGGCAACACCTCGACCGGCTCGGCCCCGGTCAGCGCGACACCCGCCCCGACGGCCGGTACGCACCTGAACGTGAACTTCGCCGACCAGGCCACGGTGCCGCCGACCGGCTACCTGACCGACTTCGGCCAGGCCTACGGCGCGCGCTCGGACGCCAACCAGGGGACCGGGAACACCTACGGGTGGGTTCAGGTCGGTACTCACACCCCGGTTTCCCTGGCGGGCAACGGGCGCAACCGCAACACCGACAGCTCTCGGGCCAATCAACCGGACCTGCGTCTGGCGACCTTCCTGCACATGCAGCGGCCGGCCAGCGCGGCCGGCGGGACGCCTACGCCCGGTAGCTGGGAGCTCGCCGTCCCGAACGGGGCATATGAGGTCACCGTGGCCGCCGGGGACGCCGGCACCGCGGTCGACAGCGACAACTGGCTGAATATCGAGGGCCAGAACGCGCTTGCGCAGTTCGACCCGACCGCCACCAGGAAGTTCGCCTCAGTCACCCGCTCGGTGGTGGTCAGCGACGGCGCTCTGACCGTCAGCCCGCAGTCGGGCACCAACACCAAGATCGACTACGTCACGGTGGACAGCATCAGCGGTGCGGCGAACCGGCCGTATGTGACCGGCAAACCCGCGAACCTGGCGACGGGGGTGCAGCCGGCCGGCGGGATCGTGGAGGACCTGTCGCTGCCCAACGGCCCGGTCGACGCCGCCTCGCTGACCACCGGCGCCGCGGGCCTGACCAGGGTCTCTGACAGCAGCACCGTCGCGGTGCGGCTGGCGACCAGCGGTGGTGGCGACACGATCAGCATCACCCCGACGACCGACCTCTCCCCGAACACCCTCTACCGGCTGTTCGTCACCGAGCAGGTCACCGATACCCGGGGCGACCCGTTCCTGCCCTACTCGGTGGTCTTCACCACCGGTGCCGGCTCCGGCACCGGAACCGGCGGCGGCACCGGGACTGCACAGGTCGGCTTCGACAAGGTGGACAGCGGTGCGACGCCGGGGTTCTACACGAACATGGCCAAGGGCCCGGACGGCAAGCTCTACGCGGCGACGATCGACGGGCACATCTACCGGTACACGATCAACGCCGACGGCACCCTGGCGAACCCGCAGACCATCGACACCGTCCGGACCCACGCCCAGACGGCGGGGTACACCGGACCGGAGGCCAACCGCTCGATCATCGGGCTGGCGTTCGACCCGGCATCCACCGCCAGCAACCTCAAGCTGTGGGTCACCGACAACCCGGCGTTCGTCGGCCAGTTCAACGTGCCCGACTTCTCCGACCACCTGGCCTACCTGACGGGGGCAAACCTCGACACCTACCACGACGTCCTGGCCAACCTGCCGCGCTCGATCAAGGACCACGAGACCAACTCGATCGCCTTCGGCCCGGACGGGGCGCTGTACTTCACCCAGGGCGCCAGCAACGCCATGGGAGCACCGGACGCAACCTGGTACAACCGACCGGAGCACCTGCTCACCGCGGCCGTGCTGCGCCTGGACACGTCCAAGCTGCCCGTGTCGCTGCCGCTGGACGTGAAGACGGTCGACGCGGGCGGGCCGTACGACCCGTTCACCGCCGGTGCCCCGCTGACCGTTTACGCCAGCGGTGTGCGCAACGCCTACGACCTCGTGTGGCACAGCAACGGGCACCTCTACGCCCCGACCAACGGCTCGGCCGCAGGCGGCGACACCCCGGCCACGCCGGCCACGCTGCCCGGCGACTGCTCGACCCACCGGATCGACGGCACGCCCTACACCGGGCCCCCGGTGCCGGGCATCACGAACAACGCGCAGTCGCAGACCGACTTCGTCTACGACATCAAGAGGGGCCGCTACTACGGCCACCCGAACCCCACCCGGTGCGAGTGGGTGCTCGACAACGGCAACCCCACCACCGGTGCGGACCCGTTCCAGGTCGACGCCTACCCGGCCGGCACCCAGGCCGACCGCAACTACGACCTGGCCGACACCTACGACGCCGGTCCGCACGCCTCAGCCGATGGTGCCGTGGAGTACCAGGGCAACGCCTTCGGCGGCGCGCTGAAGGGCAAGCTGCTGGTGGTCCGCTACTCCGCCGGACAGGACATCGAGACCTTCGACGCTGCCGCCAGTGGTGGGCTGTCCAACCGCACCACAGGCATCACCGGGTTCACCGGGTTCAACCAGCCCCTGGCGCTGGCCCAGGACACGGCCACCGACAACCTCTACGTCAGCGAGACCGGCGCCAACAAGCTGACGCTGCTGCGCCCGCAGGGCACCGGGACCGGGACCCCGACGGTCAAGACGACCGACCGCCTGGTGTTCAACGACGTCCAGGGCGGCTCGCCCAGCGCGACCCGCAACGCCACGATCACCAACACCGGCGGTGCGCCGCTGCAGGTGACGGGGCTGAACGTCGTCAACGACATCAACGACGCCACCTACGGCGGGCACGCCGCACAGTTCACCCTGACCGGTGCCCCGGCGTTGCCGGCCACCGTTGCCCCGGGTGCCGGCATGACCGTCGGGGTGCAGTTCGGCCCCGCCGCGACCGGGCCGCAGGGCGCCGTGCTGAGGGTCACGAGCAACGACCCGGCCACACCCAACGCCACGGTCACCCTGCGGGGGCTGGGAACCAAGGGGCTGGGCGGCTCCAACGAGCCGTCGCTGCAGTGGATCCTCGACACCGAGCAGATCAAGGTCACTGCCGGTAACCCGGACCCGACCACGGGCACCATGCCGTCCACCGCGGCGGCCGTCGGTGACGAGGTGCTGGTCCCGGCGTTCGTCAAGGCCGAGACCGACACCCCGGTGACGGTGACGCCGCTGGCCGTGTTCGGCCCGCAGGGCCCGAGTTCGGACGCGAACGTCGTGCACGTGAGGGCCTACGACGCCGCCGACCCGGCCGCCACGCTGCAGGGGATCTTCGACGCCCCGAACAGCAGCTACCAGGCCGTGGAGCCTGCGGTCACCAATGTCAGGGACTTCGACCCGGCAGGCGTGTTCGGGTTCTCCTGGACCTGGCCCGCGCTGAACCACACCAGCTACCAGCGCGACGACCAGAACACGTGGGAGACCAACACCGCGGCCCGGCACAAGGCCCGGGTCTACCCGCTGAAGACGGCGGCCGGTGCGGCCGTGCCGAATGCGTACGTGGTCGCTCCGGAGGACGTGGCGGCACCGGGGGTGGACTACCAGGACGCGGTGCTGATCGTCCGCAACGTCAAGCCGGCACCGGCCGCTCCCACCACCAACAAGGCGGTGCTGGCAGTCGCCAACCTCGACAACGTGCCGTTCCCGGACCGGCTGGCGTTCAGCCGGATCCAGAGCCCTCGGACCGACAAGCTGCCCAACGACCCACAGCTGGTGCACGACACGGTCACGCTACGGATCAGCAACACCGGAACCGGCCCGATGCAGGTGACCGGGCTGCCTATCACCGGCCCGTGGAAGCTGAACCCGGGTCCGAGCCTGCCGGCCACCGTGGCCGCGGGTGGCCACCTCGACGTGCCCGTCACGTTCACGGCGACCGGCGGTGACCTCAACACCGGCAGCCTGGCTGTGCAGACCGACGCCGGTGCGGGGACGACGAAGACGGTCGAACTGGCCGGGTTCTGGCAGAGCGTGTCCGAGGGCGGCCAGGAGCCCACGGTCGCGGAGATCTCCAAGACGATGGGCTGGAAGACCGTCATCCCGAGCAACCTGAACAAGTCCGGGTCGGTGGTCGCCCAGGGCGATGAAATCCTTTCCCCCTACTGGCGTCGCGCCGACACGACCAAAACGGTCAGGGTGACGCAGATCTCCGGATACCACACGTGGAACAACGGGGCGACGTTCAAGATCGTCAACACCAGCGCAACGACCGAGTCCTCGTTCGCGATGAACAACGACTCGGCGCAGTCCCTGCTGCCGTGGGCGCCGGGTTCCCGGTCCGTGATCGCGGGAGGGTCGTTCACCCCGTCAACGACCACATTCGGCTTCAAGGTCGACGGCGAGTCCAGCGACGACACCAAGAACGACCACACCAAGGACATCAGCAAGGGGTGCACCGAGCCCTGCGGACACCACGTCCTGTTCTTTCCGGTGAAGGACCGGTCTGGCGCGGTCGTCCCGAACGCCTACTTCGTGGGCATGGACTACTCGGGCATCAACTACGACTACAACGACAACACATACCTGATCACGAACATCACCCCGGACAAGCCGCAGCCCCCCAGCGGGGTCAGCGCGGTGGCCGGCGACCAGAAGGTCACGATCAGCTGGACCGCCGACCCGGGCGTCGCCGGATACGACGTCTTCCGGAGCACGTCGTCGCCGGTTGCGACGACCGGAACGCCGTTGAACGGCAGCACCCGGGTCACCGGGGGCTCCTATGTCGACGCGACCGCCACCAACGGCATGACCTACTACTACGTGGTCCGGGCGGTCTCGCCGAGCGGGAGCACCTCAGGTTCCTCGACCACGGTCTCGGCCACCCCGGTTGCCCCCGGCCAGTTCAGCGCGCACGTCAACTTCCAGCCCGACGCCAGTACAGTGCCGAGCGGATACACCAAGGACACCGGCCAGGCCTACGCCGCGTCCCGCGGGTTCGGCTGGATCACGCCAGGTACCTCGACCGGGGTGGACATGACCCGGAACACCCGAGACCGGTCAGCGCCGAGCGACCGGCGGCTGGCGACGCTGGTGCTCATGCAGGGCAGCGGGGCCGCCAACCAGCCCAATACCGGGGCCTGGGAGTATGCGGTCCCGTCCGGGACCTATCGCGTGACGGTCGCGGTCGGGGACTCCGGTTACGTCGACAGCACCGATGTGGTGAATGTGGAGGGAATGCGGGCGATCGACGCATTCGTGCCGACCGCCGGCACGCCCTTCCAGGAGAAGACGGTGACGGTGACGGTCACCGACGGCCGGCTGACCATCGATGCCACCGGTGGCACCAATACGAAGGTGGACTACGTCGACATCACTGCCGGGTGATCGGCTCGTTCCACCGTTCCCCACAGATTCGTGAAAGGCCGCACGCGAACACTCATGCCCTGACGAGGTGCGCGCTTCGGCACTCGCCCCGACATCGGCGACGCTGACGCGGACTGGCGGCATTCGCTGCCCGGCTCCGGATACGGACCCGACAGCGGTTGTGCTCTCTCCGGCTCGTTCTTCCAGGCGTGGCTGGGGTGCCGGCCCCGCAGGGCTACTCCTATGACGTCGCCGTCCCGTCCAGTCGCTGATGGCGGGCTCAGCGACCGGGGCAGTCAGCTGGGGCCGATCCCGCGGCGCAGCACCCGCCGGGTGTTCTCAGAGCTGATCGTGAAGTGGTGTTCGGCGACGTGACCCGCGCGCTGCTCGTCCCCGGCCACGATCGCGGCGACCAGCTCCCGGTGCTCGACCAGTGCCCGCGCGTCCATGTCCGTGCTGTACGGCTCGATGGCCAGCCCGGGCGTGACCCGGCGCAACAGGTCCTGAGTCAGCAACGCCAGCTGCGGGTTGTGGGTCGCCCACAGAATCGCCGCGTGGAAGCCGATATCGCAGGCGTGGCAGGCCTGCTGGGTGGGCGCGTCGACGTAGGCGGCGAAGGCCTGCTCGATCGCGTCGATGTCACGTTCGGTCCGGCGTCGCGCCGCCGTCCGGGCGATCATCCCCTCGACCAGCTCGCGGGCGTCGAGCAGGTCCTCGAGCACCGGCAGATCGGCGGCCATGGTGGTTGCGCACCGCCGCCGCCGAGCGCTGGCTCCAGCTGGCCAGAATGTAGGCCCCGCCGTTGCGCCCGCGGCGGGTCTCCACCACACCGCTGGCACGCAGCCGGGCGAGTGCCGCGCGCACGGTGCTCCGGCTGACCTCGAGGGTTTCGGCGAGCGACCGTTCGGTGGGCAGCCGTTCACCGGGAACGAACAGGCCCAGCGCGATCGAGGTCATCAGCCGGTCGCCGACTTCTGCCACCGCGTCGGGCAGGGTGACCTTGTGCAGCAGCACATGCGGGTCGGCCATGACGTCGCGGACATCGGCCGTCGGGTCCAGCACCCACTGCGGCTGTGCCACGACTTCACTGTCCTCTCGCCGGGTCCGGGGCGACTGTCTGTCGGCTCACCATCGGGATGACCGGCCATCGACGCCGCGCTGCGGATCCACTGGATACCGCTTCGTATGATGCCCGCGCTGTCTGAACGGTTCCCGCGACCGACCAGCCGAACGTACGCCCTCCCGGCCCGTTACGGAAGAGTGATGATCATTCCGTGGAATCCGGGTTGCCGGCGATGGGCGGCTGGTATTTGACGGGGGTCCACGATGAGCGCGTGAACCAAACCTGGGGAAACCAGCCCCCTGTGGGCGGCCCACGATGAGCCACACCCCGCGGCGGCCCCGATGAGCACGGCTGTGCCGATCGCCGATCCTCCGAATCCGGCTCGCGGTGCCCGATCGGGCCCGGACGCTTCAGGTCCGGACGGTTCCGGTGCGGGCAGTTCCGGTGCGGGCGGGGACCGGACCGGGCGGCGGGTGGTCGCGCTGTTCGCCGACTACCGCGGCCGGGTGGCAACGATCGCGGTTGCCATCGTGATCTCGTCCGCGCTCGGGGTGGTGGTCCCGTTCCTGACTCAGGCGATCTTCGACCGGGCCCTGTTCCCCCGGCAGGCCGGCGGAGGCACCGGCCAACCCCGGCTGGACCTGCTCGGGATCCTGGTGGGGGCCAGCGTCGCGGTGACCCTGGTATCCGCGCTGATCGGGGTCGCGCAGACCTACCTGACGACGGCCCTGGGCAACCGGGTGATGCGCGATCTGCGCGACCGGCTGTTCGCCCATCTACAGCGCATGGAACTGGCGTTCTTCACCTCCACCCGCACCGGGGAGATCCAGAGCCGGCTGGGTAACGACGTCGCCGGCGTGCAGTCGGTGGTCACCAATACGGCCAGCACCATCCTCGGCAACACCGTCACCGTCATCTCGGCGTTGGTGGCGATGCTCGTGTTGTCCTGGCGACTGACGCTGGTCGCGCTGGCGCTTATGCCGATCTTCATCGTGCTGCAGGTCCGGGTCGGTCGGGTCCGCCGCGAGATCGCCGGGCGCACCCAACGCTCGCTCTCGGAGATGACGGTCATCACCGAGGAGGCGCTGTCGGTGTCCGGGGTGCTGTTGGCGAAGGTGTTCAACCGGCAGCGGGCCGAGGTTGCCCGCTATTCGGCGGAGAACGCGCGGCAGGCGGACCTGCAGGTGCGCCAGACGATGACCGGGCAGTCCTTCTTCGCCACCGTGCAGGCGTTCTTCGGCCTCACCCCGTCGCTGGTCTACCTGGTCGCGGGCCTCTCGATCGCCGGGGTGTTCCTGGCCGGCGGGGGCGCTTCGCTGACCGCGGGCACGATCGTGGCGTTCACCACGCTGCAGACCCGGCTGCTGTTCCCGGTCGTGCAGCTGCTGCGGGTCGGGGTGGAGGTGCAGACCTCGCTCGCGCTGTTCCAACGGATCTTCGCCTACCTGGACCTGCGTCCTGCGCTGGTCGACCGCCCTGACGCCGTTGCGATCCCCGCCGGTCAGGTGGCCGGGCACGTCGAGTTCGACCGGGTGTTCTTCCGCTACAGCGGCGGGGACCGCCCCGACGCCGACGGTGTCCAGCCCTGGACGTTGGCCGATGTGTCGCTGGAGGTTCCCGCCGGGCAGCTGGTCGCCTTTGTCGGACCGAGCGGTGCCGGCAAGACCACGACGTCCTACCTGGTGCCCCGTCTCTACGACGTCACCGAGGGTGCGGTCCGCCTGGACGGGCACGATGTGCGAGACCTGACCCAGGACACCCTGGCCGCCGCGGTGGGCATGGTCACCCAGGAGTCGTACCTGTTCCATGCCTCGGTCCGGGAGAACCTGCGCTATGCCCGCCCGGATGCCACCGACGCTGAGGTGACCGCCGCCGCCCGGGCCGCGAACATCGACGAGCGCATCCAGCGACTCGCCGACGGCTACGACACCACGGTCGGTGAGCGCGGTTACCGGCTCTCCGGCGGGGAGAAGCAGCGCCTGGCGATCGCGCGGGTCATCCTCGCCGACCCCAGGGTGCTGATCCTGGACGAGGCGACCTCCGGTTGGACACCGCCAGCGAGCGGTTGGTGCAGGAGGCCCTGGAGACGGTGATGCGCGGGCGGACCACGATCGCGATCGCGCACCGGCTCTCCACGGTGCTCAACGCCGACCAGATCGTCGTCTTCGACCGCGGTCGGGTGGTCGAGCGGGGCACGCACGCGCAGCTGCTCGCCACCGGCGGGTTGTACGCGAAGCTCTACGCCGAACAGTTCGGCAACGGCTCGGTGCAGGCCCGCTGCGAGGACGGCGTCATCTACAGCGACGGCGAGATCGTCGCTCACGCCCGGGCGGATGCTGTGCGTTGAGTGGAGTCCCCGCCAGGCGGACCTGACGCTCCACTCAACGAGGTTTCTCGATGCTGCGTCCGGGACGATCGGGGTGTGGTCGTGAGCTCAGTACGGCGGTCGCAGGTCCGGGATCATGGGGAAGTGCTTGACGTTGCGCGTGAGCAGCCGCAGTCGGTGCAGCGACGCGGTGGCCGCAATCGCCAGATCGGCACCGTCGATACCCCCGTGGCTCGGCAACCACCTGCGGCCCAGCCGCCCTGCCTCCTCGGCCACGTTCTCGTCCACCGGATACCAGTGCAGGCTCGCCAGCAATGCCCGCGTGGGGATCTCCTCCCGGGACCGCATGCCCGCGAGAACCTCCAGCCGGGTGATCTCGCTCGCCCGCAGCTGCCCGGCTGCCTGCTCCGTGCGCAGCAGCGATCGTGCCGGTTCGTGACCTCGCAGATGGTCGACCAGGATCGACGTGTCGACCAGTGCGTTCACCGGCTGGGGGATAGGCGTCGCCCCGAGCGCAACTGTTCGACGTAGCCCGCGCCGTCCGGGCCACCGGGGGCGCCGTCGGTCTGTGCCATTCCCCCGGGCTCGCCGGTTCTGTTGGGGTCGTCGGCCCACGCGCCGAACGAGGCGTCCAGGACTGCCCGGGTGGTGTCAGGGGACCCGCCGCCATAGACCTCGTCGACGGCCGCCCGGATCAGCTGGGACAGGGAGTGCCCGGTGCGGTGGGAAACACCGTCCAGCAGCCGGCGCTCCGCCTCGGTGAGGCTGATCTGCGTCCGCTGCATGATGTAAAGCTACATCACCACTCTCGGGTGCCTCTGGCCAGGTCCGGATGCCGAGGCCGTCCGGCACGATCGGGGTGTGGTCGTGGGGACGGAGCTTTCCGGGTTCGTCGCGCCGATGCTCGCCGTGCCGGGACCACTGCCGACCAGGCCGGGCTGGGTGGCCGAGGTCAAGTGGGACGGGATCCGGCTGGTCACCGCGGTCGGTCCGGGGGGCGTCCGTTGCTGGACCCGCTCCGCGCGGGAGGTGTCGGGGACCTGGCCGGAGCTCACCCAGGTCAGCGTCGCGGGGCTGGCCGGCCGGACCGGGGTGTTCGACGGCGAGATCGTTGCTCTCGGCGTGGACGGTCGACCGTCGTTCGAGCTGTTGCAGCAGCGGATGGGCCTGTCCGCGGCCGCCGACGTCGCACGCGCTGTCCGGGACATCCCGGCCGTTTACATGGTCTTCGACGTGCTCGCCCTCGACGGCCGGGACATCACCGCGACCTCGTGGGCGCATCGCCGCTCACTGCTGGACGGGCTGGCCCTCGCGCCGTGGCAGGTGCCCGCCGCGCACCCGGATCCCGCGGCCCTGTTGGCGTTCACCGGCGAACAGGGCCTGGAGGGGGTGGTCGCCAAGCGCATCGACAGCCTGTACCGGCCCGGTGTCCGGTCCCCGGCGTGGGTCAAGGTCAAGCACATCGCGACCCAGGAGGTCGTCGTCGGGGGGTGGCTGCCGGGGAAGGAAGGCCGGACCGGGGATCTCGGGGCGCTGTTGGTGGGGATCCCGCAACGGCCGGTCGGGGACCGGGCCGGGGACCCGGTCCGGTTGCGGTTCGCCGGTCGGGTGGGGACCGGGTGGACGGCGGCGGTCCGCCGGGATCTGCTCGCCCGGGTGCGCGGGTTGGCGGCCGACACCAGCCCGTTCACCGGGCCGGTCGGGGCGCGGGAGGCCGTGTGGGTCCGGCCCGAGCTGGTCGGGGAGGTGGCGCACGGCGGGGTGACCGCTGCCGGAGTGATGCGGCACCCGTCGTGGCGGGGCCTGCGCCCGGACAAGGCCGTCACCGAGGTGGTTGCCGAAGGCTGACCGGCGGTGAACCCGACTCCGCCGTGCGACCGTCGACCAGATGCAGCTGGGCGTCGGCCCACGCGGTCACGGCGGGGTCATGGGTGGCCAGCACGACGGTCGCTCCCCCATCCGCCTCGGCGCGCAACAGCCGCAGCACGATCTCGGCGCTCGCCTCGTCCAGTTCCGCGGTCGGCTCGTCGGCGATCAGCAGCCGGGGGTGGCTGATCAACGCCCGGGCAACCGCGACCCGCTGTTGTTGGCCACCGGACAGCTCTTCGATGAGGTGGTCGGCCAGCTCGGTCAGCCCAACCTGCTCCAGGGTCGCGGCCGCCCGCTGGCGGATCTGCCCCCGTTCCCCGCCCGCAATCTGTAACGGCAGCTCGACATTCTCCGCCGCCGTCAGCACGGGAAGCAATCCGTAGCCCTGCAGGACGATCGCGGTTCCGGCACGATCCCCGCTCGCCGCCGGGACCACGACGGTTCCGGAGTCGGGGACGACCAGTCCGGCAGCAACCGCGAGTAGCGTCGACTTGCCGGACCCCGACGGTCCGGTCACGGCGAGCATTGCTCCGCCGGGCGCCACCAGGTCCACCTCGTGCAGGATGTGCCGACCGTCGCGGACCACGCTGACCCCCATCGCGGTCAACGCGGTCTGCCCTGTGGCGATGGTGGTGTCCTCAGCCATCGGCCGGCTCCGGTTCGGGCGCGGGATCGGTGGCGAACTGTGGCTCTGCGCCGTCGCGACGGGCCAGCTGGACGATGTCGCCGTCGCCGACCACCTCCACGAGCGTTCCGGCCGGCCATCGGGCGAGCAGCGCTCTTGGAAGAGCAACGCTCCCGTCGGCGGAAACGACGCTGTACTGCCGGCCACGCCGCCCCTCCTGGCCAACTCGACCGGCGTGCATGGTGATCGTGCGGCCAAGTTCCGCGCCGACGACGGGATCATGTGTCACCACCACGACGGTCGTGCCGAATCGGTCGTTGACCAGTTCCAGCGTCTGCAGCACCTGGTGGCGTCCGACGCTGTCCAGCTGCGACGTCGGTTCGTCGGCCAGCAGCAGCCCGGGTCCATTGGCCACCGCGACGGCCAGGGCGACCCGTTGCTGCTCCCCGCCGGACAGTTGGGTCAGGGTGGCGTCGGCGACATGCGCCAGGCCCAGCTCGGCCAACACCGCGCCGGGGGCGAGCACCCGCCCGACGGCGGAACGCCGCAGCGAGCGCTGGGCGAACTCCACGTTCGCTCGAGCCGTCCCGTAGGGCAGGAGGTTGCGGGCGGCGCCCTGCAGCACGGTGCCGACCCGGTCCGAGCGCAACTGGAGCAGTGCTCGCTGACTGAGTCGGCTGATCTCGGTGTCGCCGATCCAGAGCCGCCCCGCCGAGGGCTGCAGCAGCCCACCGAGCAGGGCCAGCAGGGTGGACTTGCCCGACCCGGACGGGCCGAGCAGCGCCACCCGCTCCCCGGCCGCCACCTCCAGGTCGACCCCGCGCAGCGCGACGACGTCCTCCTCTCCGGTGGACCAGATATGGACCAGTCCGGAGCATCGCACCGCCAACCCGCTGCCGGGGCTCGGCTTTGGATCGTGTGTCACGCTGCTCACGCCTGGACCTCGCGTAACCGCTCCGGGCGGGCCAGCCCGACGATCCGGCGACTGGCGAGTAGGCCCACGGCGGTGGCGACGGCCAGCACGGTCGCGGTGAGCCCGAGCACGGGCAGCCACACCACGAGCTGGGGTGCCACCGGCCCGCCCGCGGTGATCGAGCCGAGCACCGGAAGCGCCAGGCGCGCGGTGACGACCCCGGCACCCAGCCCGATGACGGTGCCGGTCACCACGAGCACGAGCTGTTCGGCCAGACCGGCCCGAATCAGGGTGCGGCGTTTCGCGCCGAGGGCCAGTACGGCCGCGACCTCGTAGCTGCGTCGCCGCCCGGCGACGAAGCCGGCCGTGAGCAGTGCTCCCAACGCCAACAGGACGGCGGCGACGGCGGCGACGATGTAGAGCCGCAGGCCGACAGCCGGCCCGGTGGCAGCCATCTCCGCTATCTGATGGTTCAGGGTCTGGGTGACCACCGGCTGCAGCGGGTCGTCGGCGGCGACCGGTCGGATCCCGGAGCCGGCGAGCCGGGACAGCAGGGCCGCGACGTCGCTGTCGGCGGCGAACCACACCTGGTAGTCCGACGTGGCGTCCGCCCGGGGCCGCTCCAGCTGCATGGTTCCCAGATCGACCAGTGCGCCGGTGGTGGGGATCCGGGGCAGCACGCCGCGGCCGGGGATCGGTGCGAGCAGCACCGGCGCTCCCGCCAGGTCCTCGGCGCTGACCGGGCCGAACGCCGTGCCGGACGCCGGACCCGCCACTGTCGGACCGCTGTCGCCGAACGATGTGAGCACGGCGTCGCGTCCGAGCAGGGCCGGGACAGCGCCCGGGATCGCGGCCGGTTCGACGGTGAACGCGGCAATCGAGGACGGGTCCAGGGTGACAATGAGCCCGGTGCGCCCGCTGTCGGAAACTCTCACATCGGGAGGCCGGCTGGAGTCGAAGAGGTCGGCGACCTGGCGGGTGTAACGCCAGTGCGAGCGCGCGGTGGGGGAGCCCCCGCCGGCAGCAGTCGGGGCGACGGCCGCCACCACCAGCGGCCCTCGGGCATCGGCTAATCCGGTCAGGGTGATGACTCCGGAAGTGCCCTCATCGGGGTAGGTGGTGATGGTCAGCCCCTGCTCGGTGGTCTCGGTCGGCGTGGCACCGCTGAGACCGGTGTCCAGGGACCGGGTGAAATCCCAGCCGATCAGCTGGCAGGGGGCGGAATCGCAGGGTGCCGGCAGCGGTGCGTGCAGTTGCCCGCTCGACCTCGGGGCAAGCCGGCCCAGTCGCGCGCTGACCCGCCGCCCGGTGGGGGTACGCAGGTCCAGGGTCACGCTCAGGTCGCCGGCCGGGCCTCTGGCGGTGTTGGACCAGGTGGCCGAGAACTGGCCGCGCACGGTGAGCGGAGCAGGGCCCCGCGGGTGCAGTCCCGCGGTCAGTGCCGCGGCGGTGGTGCCGGCCCAGCGCGGGTCCCAGCTGGTCACCGCTGCGATCCGGGCGCCGTCGACGGCCAGTAGCGGGGTGGTCCGGTTTCCGGCGGAGGCGACCGCGGCCATCGCGGCCCGCCCGCTGGGGTCCGCCGCCCGGACGGCATCCAGCAGCACCCCCGGACTGTCGGCGTCGACGTGGACGACGGTGGCGGCCCCGACGGCGGCGCGGGCGGTCTGCGAGCGGACCGCCCGGGCGACCAGGTCGCCGTCCGTGCCGAAGACGGCCAGCGCCACGGCAACCGCCAGCAGCACCAGCAGACGGGATCCCGCGGGCCGACGGGCGGTGTTGCGGGCGGCCAGGAAGGCGCCGACCCGTCGACTGCTCCGTGTCCCGGTCACGACCAGACGGGCCAGCGGCGGCACCAGCCGCACGGCCAGTAGCCCGACGGCCAGCGCCACCAGCCCGGGGGCGGCCAGGGCCACCAGGTCCGATGACCCGGTCAGCAGCTCGTAGATCCCGGCGCCGGCCAACGCCAGTGCCCCGACGTCCAGGGCCAGCGAGCGGGCCAGCGCGGCACGGCGCCCGCCGGTGCGGCGCAACTGACCTAGCACCGGGGTCCGCAGCAGCCGCCGCCCGGCCGCCACGGCGGCGACCACCCCACCCAACACCGCTGCCGACGCGGCCAGCGCGACGCCACGGTCCAGCCGGATATCGCTCCCCGGGGCGAGCCCGCTGGCCAACAGCAGGTCTGCCGCCACACCGACGCCGAGGCCGACCGGGGCGGCCAGGATCAGCAGCAACACGGGCTCGGTGAGGGTGAACACGGCCGTCTGGAGCGCGCGCATCCCCCGCAGTTTGGCCAGGGCCACCTCCGGTCCGCGCTCCTCGGCAGCCGCCGCGACCACCAGGTAGAGCACGAACAGTCCCAGCAGTCCCACCTGGACGCTTACGGCGGTGGCCGCGGATCGCACGAGGGCGCGGTCGGCGGCGATGTCGGCCAGCAGCGTGGCGGCCGGACTTGCCACCGTGACCGACGCGGTGGTCCTCGGCTGCGCGAGGCTGCTCAGGGCGGGCAGATCGCGGGCGTGCACGGTCGGGGTCCGTAACGGCCGGAAGGCCGACACCCGGGTGTCGCCGGTGGCCGCGGCGATGGTGGCCCGGTCGACGAGGACCTCGTCCTGCTGCATCGGTCCGGTCGGCGTCCGGGGCGGCGCCTGCTGGGCGGGACTGCCGTAGGGCCAGCCGGGTGGGCCGGCCGAGCTCTGGTCATAGATCCCGACGAGGACCGGGGCGTTCGCCTGCGGGGTGCTCGCGCCCAGCTGCAGGAACACCCGGTCCCCTACGTGCAGGCCGAGGTCGGTGGCCGTCCGTACGGAGACCATCGCCTCGAACCGGCCGGCTGGCGGTTGGTCAACCGGGCAGCGGCCCTGGAGCATCGTCACCGAGCGGCACATCTGCGAGCGCCAGGACACCGTGGACACGTTCTGCGGCGGTCCCGGCGGGGTGTCGGTGACCGGCTTGACCTCGCTGCCGGTCAGCTGCGCCATCACCGACGGCTGTCCCCAGAACCGGTCGTAGCGGGGGTCGCTGACGGCTGCCAACGCATCCGCGAGCTGCGCCGGCACCCCGTCCCCGAAGTAACCGCCCGAAGTGTCGGCGAGCAGGCCGGTCTGGAAGGTGTCGGCCCGCGCCAGCCGGTGCCGGACCAGCGAATCCTGTGCGGTCACCGAGTACATCGGTCCGAGCGTGGCGGCCGCGACCGCCACCACCGCCACCAGCAGTGTCGCGACCGAGGCCGCCGACCGGTACCGGACACCGCGCAGCGCGAGGGAGAACGCCGAGCCCGCGCCGGCGCGCCGACGGCGACCCTCGCGTGGACCGCTCATGACGTCCACCCCCGCGCTGTGTCGTGCAGCCGCTCAGCGTTCCCGATCGCCGCGGATGAACGCCTCGACGGCATCCCGTGCGGCGTCGTCGGAATACTGCTCCGGCGGGGACTTCATAAAGTAGCTGGCCGCGGACAGCAGTGGCCCGCCGATGCCGCGGTCCAGGGCGATCTTGGCGGCCCGGACGGCGTCGATGATGATCCCGGCGGAGTTCGGGGAGTCCCAGACCTCCAGTTTGTACTCCAGGCTCAACGGGACGTCGCCGAATGCGCGGCCCTCCAGGCGCACGTAGGCCCATTTGCGGTCTGTCAGCCACGGCACGTGGTCACTCGGGCCGATGTGGACGTTGTCGCTGCCCATGTCCCGATCGACCTGGCTGGTCACCGACTGGGTCTTGGAGATCTTCTTGCTCTCCAGCCGCTCCCGTTCCAGCATGTTCTTGAAGTCCATGTTGCCGCCGACGTTGAGCTGCATCGTGCGGTCCAGGGTGACGCCGCGGTCCTCGAACAGCTTGGCCAGGACCCGGTGGGTGATGGTCGCGCCGACCTGGCTCTTGATGTCGTCCCCGACGATGGGCACGCCGGCCTTTGTGAATTTCGCCGCCCATTCCGGATCGCTGGCGATGAACACCGGCAATGCGTTGACAAAGGCGACACCGGCGTCGATCGCGGCCTGGGCGTAGAAGCGGTCGGCGGCTTCTGACCCCACCGGCAGGTAGGAGACGAGGACGTCGACCCGGGCCTCGCGCAGCGTGGCGACCACGTCGACCGGGTCGCCGTCGGCCTCGGTGACCGTGTCGCGGTAGTACTTCCCGAGTCCGTCCAGGGTGTGGCCCCGTTGGACCGTCACGCCCAGCGGGGGGACGTCGGCAAAGCGGATGGTGTTGTTCTCACTGGCCGCGATCGCCTCGGAGATGTCACGGCCGACCTTTTTCGCGTCCACGTCGAATGCGGCGACGAATTCCAGATCCCCGACGTGGTATTCGCCGAACCGGACGTGCATGAGGCCCGGCACCTTGGCGGCGGGGTCCGCGTCGCGGTAGTACTGGACGCCCTGGACCAGCGATGATGCGCAGTTGCCGACGCCGACGATGGCGACTCTGATCGTGCCCACGGGTTCTCCTCGCTGTCGTTGTTCTTCTCGTTGTGTGGTGCTGTCCGCCGACCCGTCGGTGGGTTGCGCGGTCGTTCGTGGTGGTCAGGTGGTGGGCCGTCCGGCGGGATCGGACCGCTCGCTGCGCCGTTCGTCGGCCAGCAGCTCGTCGAGCCAGCGGACTTCGCGTTCGGACGTCTCCAGGCCGAGTTCGCGCAGCTGGTGGGTGTAGCGGTCCACGCGGGCGTCGGCCCGGCGCAGCGCCGAGCGCAGGGCTTCCCGGCGCTCCTCGACCCGGCGCCGACGTGCCTCCAGCAGCCGGATCCGGACGTCGACGGGGGTGCGGCTGAAGAACGCGACGTGGACGCCGAATCCTTCGTCGTCCAGCGCCGTCGGGCCGGTGTCGGCGACCAGTGAGGTGAATCGCGCCCGGCCGGAGTCGGTGATCGCATAGACCCGCCGGGACCGCCGGGTCAGTCCGCGCTGCAGGTCGCTCTTCGGGGTGGTCGCGACCTCCAGCAGCCGTTCGGTCGGGGTGGAGGGCTGCTCGGTCTCCACGAGCAGCCCGGCCAGTGTCAGCCGGCGCAGGGTGGGGTAGACCGAGCCGTAGGAGAAGGTGCGCAGCGAGCCGAGCCGGGCCGTGAGCCGCTTACGGACCTCGTAGCCGTGCATCGGCATCTCGGCGAGCAGGCCGAGGACCGCAAGCTCCAGCACTCTGGTCCCCCCTCCCTGGCGTCGCGACACCTGGTAGCGCCCTGTGGCGTCCCCGGTGGCGCCTGCATCCGATCGGGCCAACATATCGGACCGATACGCCGGCCCGGTACCACCCGCCGTGGGCCATCAGTGGTGTCGGTCGGCTCAGTCGTCTCAGTCGTCTCAGTCGTCTCAGTCGTCAACGGTCGTGACCAGGGGTCGCAGTGACGGGCAACCCACGTCACCGACCGTTCATCCCGGCGGGCCGTCAGACATCCGCGTCGACCAGGTCAGTGCTGTGGTCGCCAGTAACCGCAACGGCAAGCTCCAGCATGTGTGATTCCACCGACGGTCTCGACCTTCTGTCGACCATCCACTGTTCGGTAAGGCCCGCTATTGTATCGACGGCTTCGGTGCCTGGATCATCGGCGGATCGGTGGCTGCCGTACCAGCTGAGGCAACCCGCGGCAATAATGACGGGGACCCTCGCGCAGCTCATTCGACTGAGGTGGACACACTCGGCCAGCTGGAGGGCACCGAGTGGACCGGCCTGACCGACGATCCTTTCGATCACTTGATCCCGCAGGACCACGACCTCTGGATCATCTGGTTCGAGCGTTGATAGGCGAATCCGGATAGGCCCGGTCATAAGCCAAGCCGTCGGCGGTGTCGGTGGCCGATTGGCCCGTAAACGCAGTCCCATCCGGAGTCCACACCCGACTCACCCGCCCAGCGCGTCAGGGCTGACGGGGTCCACCCCCCACGCCGGGACGGCTACCACCTACGACCCCGCCACCGCTGAGGCCACGCAGCTGGCGTCCACCGATGCCTTCGGGAATGCGACGGCGACCCACACCGCCACCGCCTACGACCGGTGGGGCCGGGTCACCGGTTGGACTGATGAGGCGGGGGCGGTAACGACGACCAGCTACGTGGCCCCGGGCGGGCCTGGGGCGGGGCAGACTCTGACGGTGGCGGATGCGAAGACGACGTCGACGTTCGGGTATGGGACCGACGCGTTGGGTCGGACCGATCGGCGCGGGAACCCGACGTCGTTGTCGGTGAACGGGTCGGTTCCTATGCCGTCCCATCGGTCAGGGTCGCTTCCCGGGCGGGGCCCCAGGTATCGGTGACGAGGCGGCCGAGGATTAACCACGGAGCTGGGCTGCGAATTGACATTGACCTACACGCGAAGCACTGGTGGAACACTCCGCACTTCCAGCATTTCGCTGTGCACCTCTATCCTGGGACCAGGTGAGCGTTCGATGACTGCAGCGGTCAGGATGGCCGAGCGTATCATTGCTCGACTCGTTGAGGACTTGAACCCGTACCTCGAAGATTCTGCTCGTCTTGGCGTCGGTAGTAACTCCTTGGCGTGTTACATGTACTTCTTAAGTGACGGCCCACCGGCCAGTCCCTCAGAAGCGTCTGCATCAATCAAGAAAGCGGGTCAGGATGCGATCGTCCGTCCCATTGAGGGCGCCGGAATCGCCCTTCCCGCCGTAATTTCCAAGATTGGTCCCTGGTCCTTTATTCCTCTGCCTCGAAACCTCCGTGCTCGCCTAAGTGTGCAAGATGGGTTAGAAATCATTCAAAGCACGATTGCTCGGCGACTTGGCCCTAATTGGCCGGTGCGCACCGCTCAAGTCAGGACGGTATCTGTCGGTTCGAATGTAAGTGTTCAATTCCAGGGATTTCCCGAGATACGCTTTCGGACCGTCCCCGTTGGTGTCGCTACTAAGTAGTGGTGCTACGCTCCTAACGCAAAAAAAACTCGGCTTCTGCGTACCTGACCTCGATCTTTCATCGACGCCGCTGATCATAGTCTGAGAGCAGCGCTCGCGACTGGTGCTCTCTGGGGCGTGCGGGTCCGCCGGCGCTGCCCCGTAGCCGGTGCTCTCGGCCTTTCCTGGTTGGAGTGGGTGGTGGGTCAGGTTGGGGCGGGCAGCTGGGTAAGCCGCTGGCAAGCGGTGATCTGCTCCTGTGTCCAGGGCCACTTGGCGGCCAGGCGTAGCCGGGTTCTGATCTGCCCCGCGTTTCTCGGACATGGTCTTTTGCGCTTTTATGCCGCCGCTCGATAGCTGGCGTGAATTTCGCTGGGCGTCTGATAGCCCAGGCCGGAGTGCAGTTTTTCGGTGCTGTACCAGCTATCGATGTACCTGGTGATGTCCCGGATCGCGTGCGCCCGCGTCGGGTAGACGGTGCGGTGGACGCGTTCGTTCTCCCCTCAGGTAATTCGATCACTTCGGGCACATGGCTGGAAGGCATCCGCCGATCAGGACGGATCACCATCTGCAACTGGTGAGGTCGATGGTGTCTCGATTGGGGTGACGGTTTTTTCAAGTCCGGAACCAGCCCTGGCCCAGATCGTCACGAAGTGAGGTGAAGTGCCCCCGTCCGAGAACCGCGGGGCACTTCAGGTGGCGTGCAGGGTGGACCCGGTCCGCGTCTTGCGGACGTGCAGCCGGGTGGGAATCCGCTCGTACAGGTCCGCGACGTGGCTGACCACCCCGACGACCCGCCCGCCGGCCCGTAGCTGCTCCAGAGTGCTCATCACCTCTTCCAACGTCGTCGGGTCCAGGCTGCCGAAGCCCTCGTCCACGAACAGCGTGTCCAGCACCGTCCCACCGGCCTCGGCCGCCACCACATCGGCCAGGGCCAGCGCCAACGCGAGCGAGGCCAGGAAGCTCTCCCCACCGGACAGCGTCTTGGCCGGGCGGTTCACCCCCGTCCAGGTGTCGACCACGTCGATGCCCAATCCGCCGGCGCTGCCCTTCCGGCCCGTCCCGGAACCGCGGCTGAGCACGTACCGTCCGCCGGTCATCGTGTCCAGCCGTCGGGTCGCGACCGCGGCGACCTCGTCCAGTCGCTCGGCCAGCACAAATGACCGCAACGACAGGCCCTCGGCGTTCTGCCCGCGCCCGTCGATGGTGTCGGTCAACGCGGCCAGCTCGTCGTAGGCGTCGCGGACCGGCTGATGCGCGGTGACCGCCCGCTGCCACGCGGCGGCCAGGTCGGCGAACCGGGTCGCCGCCTGTTCGGCCAGCACGACCTCGCGCCGGCTCGCTGCCCGTACGGTCTCGGCCCCGGCGCACGCCTGCTCCGCTCCCGCCACGTCAACCACCTCTGCGGCGGATACCCCCTGCAGGTCCGGGTCGGTCAGCCCGTCGGTGACCGCGGCGAGCTCGCCGGCGGCCGTCTCGACCCGGGCGGCCAGAGCGAGGATCTCCGACTGCTCGCGGGCCGCGGCGCGCGCCTGCCCCAGGTCGGTGAAGCCGGCCCGCTGCGCCGCCTGCGACACCGCCACCGCCCGGGCTTCGGCGTCGCGTTCGGCCGTCGCCATCATGGCGACCGCCTCGGCCGCGGCGACGATCGCCGTCGCCTCCCGCACCAACCGGACCCGCCGCGCCGACACGTCCAGGTCGGTGCCGCGCGCGGCGTCCTGCTCGGCGGCGAGCTGCCGCGCCGCCTCCTCGCGCGCCTGCAGCCGGGTCCGCAGCTCAACCCGCCGCGTTTCAGCGGCCGAGACACGCTGGTCGGCCGCGGCCAGTTCCTGCTCGAGCCGCCGAACCTCGGCCAACCAGTCCGGCTGCCGGGCGGCCAGGTCCGCGCAGTCCCGCTGCTGCCCGGCGGCCTGCTCGACCGCCGACCGCAACGCGGCCACCGGCACCGAACCGGCGACGGCGCGGGCCGCGGCCGCCTCCTGCTCGATCCCGGCCGCCGAACCCTCGGCCCGGGTCAGGGCCGTGCGGGCCGTCTCGGCTGCCTGACGGCTACCCGTCTCGGCGTCCTGCGAAATCGACTCCGCATCCGACGTCGCCGGGCTGGGGTGCGCGGTGCTGCCGCACACGGGACAGTCCTGGCCCGGTATCAGGCCACCGGCCAGTTCCGCGGCCATCCCGCTCAGGCGGCGTTCGCGCAGGTCCAGCCAGTGCTCGCGGGCAGCGGACTCGGTGGTTCGCGCGAGCTGGACCAGGCGTTGCTGGTCGGACAGGGCCTGCTGGCAGCGGTCCCGTTCACCGCCGGCGGCGGCTGCGCGTTCGGCCGCCGCGAGCGCGGTTCGGGTGTGCGGCAGCCGGGAGTGAGCCGCGCCCGCCGCCTCCAGGGCCTGACGCGCCGTGGTCAGCAGGCCCGGCAGTCGGTCCCGCCGCTGTAAGACAAGGTCGAGCTGCCGTTGGCATTCGTGCAGCTGGCCGGCCAGCAGCTGATCGTCGGCAGCCGCCTGGTGCGCCACCGCGACGCGTTCGACGAGCTCGTCCAACCGGGTCGCCTGGTCCCGGCGATCGGCGGCGAGTTCCCGAAGCCCGGCGACCGTGGCTGCCGGGTCGCCCGACACCCACCGGCCGGCCTGGCTGCCCAGCGCGGCGCTTAAGGCCTTCCCAGCGGCGGCAGCGGCCGCAGCGGCGGACGTCGCCGCATGGGTGGCGTCGGTGTCCAACACTTGGACCGGCGCTGCCCGGCGGGCGCCGTCCAGGTCGGACTGGTCGGCCAATCGGGCCCCCTCGGTGTCCCGCAGCGCGTCCTGCCGGCGCTGCAGGTCCCCGCGACGGCGCACCAGTCCCGCCCGGACCCTCGCGCTGTCCCGTACCCGGATCAGCCCGTCCACCCGCGCGGCCGCGTCCCGGTCTGCGGTATCGGCGGCGGTGAACCGTCCGGCGAGGTCGGCGTCGGCGGCGGCACACCAGGCCGGGTCGGTCACCTCCGGCTGCTCGAGGTCGGCCACCTCCGCCAACCGCGCCGCCACCGCGTTCAGCTGCTCCTCGGTTGCCGCGACCGCCCGCCGTGCGAGCTTGCGCCGCTCCTGGAACCACGCTTCGATCCGCCCGAACCGCGCGGTGTCGAACAGCTGCTCCAAGAGGTGTTCACGTTCGGCGGTCTCCGCGCGCAGGAACCGGGCGAACTCGCCCTGCGGCAGCAGCACGACCTGCGTGAACTGCTCGGCGGTCATCCCGAGCAGCCGCTGGGTGACCCGGCCCACCTCCTCGGCCCGGGTCACCGGCTCCCGACCGGAGCCGTCCACCCACCGCAACGAGGCGGTCGCCGGGGACGTCGTCATGCCGGTGCCCCGCTTTTTCGGTCGCACCCATTCCGGGCTGCGGGCCACCACGATCCGGGATCCGCCCACCGTCAGCTCCACCTCGACGGCGGGCCGGGTGGCGGGGTCGGCGTGGTCGCTGCCCAGCCGCTTGGCGTCGTTGCGGGCCCCGGGCACCCGGCCGAACAGCGCGAAGGTGACCGCGTCGAGCACGGTGGTCTTGCCGGCTCCCGTTTCACCGTGGATGAGGAAGAGCCCGTCGGCGCCGAGGGCATCGAAGCCGACGGTCTCGGTGCCCGCGAACGGCCCGAACGCCGTGATGCCCAGCCGGTGCAGTCGCATCGCTCAGCCCACCAGACCCAGGCTCGCCGGGGCGAGCGACTGATGCGCCAGCCGTCCGTCGCCGCCGGCTTCCTGCCCACGACCCGCGTCCTGCGCGGGATCGGCGTCCTGCGTGGGATCGGCGTCCGGGTCGGCCGCCGCGGTGCAGGCGGCGGCCAGCAGCGACCGTTCGGTGGCCGACGGCCCGGAATGGCGCACCGACTCCAGGAAGTCCACGGCAACGCCGAGGTCCGGACGCGAGCCGCGCACCGGCTGCCGGCCGACCAGCGAGAGCGGTGATCGCGCCGGGGGATCCCACTGCAGGTGCACCGCAAACGGGAACCGTTGCTGCAGCCGGCGCATCGCGTCCAACGGCCGGACCGGGTCGGTCAACCGGACCGAGAGGTAGTGCGCGGCAACCCCGGCATGGCCCCGGTCGGTCAGCAGCTCGTCCAGCGTCCCGGTCACCCGGGCAAGCGGGCGGATCACCGGCAGCTCGACCTGCTCGACCTCCGTGGACCCAACCCCGGCCAGGTCGACCAGCAGCGCGGCCTTGGCCCCGTTGCGCTCCCCGAACGAGTACGGCAGCGGGGACCCGGAGTAGCGGACCGTGGTGGTGACCCGTTGCGCGGAGTGCAGGTGCCCGAGAGCGACGTAGTCAACACCGTGGAACACCCCGGCTGGCACGGTCTCGACGCCCCCGACGGTGATCGGCCGCTCGGATCCGCTGGCCTGGGCGCCGACCACGAACGCGTGCGCGAGCAGGACGCTGCGGGTGCCCGCCGGACGACGCGCCAGGTCGGCCCGGATGCGGCCCAGCGCCGCGGACAGCACCGCCTCATGGCCCCGGCCGGTGACCCCCAGCGCATCCCGGTGCACGTCCGGCTCGAGATACGGGACCGCGTAGCAGGCCACCGGGCCGTCCGGATCGTCCAACAGCACCGGATCGGCCAGCCCGCCGAGCGTGGTGCGCAGGTGCAGTCCGCCGTGCGCGGCGAAGGATGCCGACTGCCCGAGGCGGGTCGCCGAATCGTGATTGCCGGGGATCACCACGATGACCGCCCCCGCCGCCCGGATCGCCTCCAGCGCCGCCGTGGCAACCCCGACCGCGTCGGCGGAGGGCACCGCCCGGTCGAACAGGTCCCCGGCGACGGCCACGACGTCGACCTGCCGGTCGGAGACCACATCGGCGATCCCGGACAGCACCGCTGCCTGGTCGGCGAGCAGGTCCCGGCCGTGGAAGGTGCGCCCGACGTGCCAGTCGGAGGTGTGCAGGATGCGCATGGGCCAGATGTTAGGGAGCGGGTCCGACAGAACGCGGCAGACCCGCTGTATGTCTGCCATGCGTCCACTCCACGTCCACTCCACGTCCGCTCCACGTCCGCTCCACGTCCGCTCCACGTCCGCTACGCGACCCGGGGCGACCCGGGGGCGACCCGCGGCCGACCCCGACCGACCCCTGCGCGGCCGGAATCGGCGACCAGCTCACCGCCGGACCGGCATCATTCGGTCAGGGCGTGAACAAACGGCGCCGCGGCACCGGGGAGGGCAGCATGCAGCGAAAACGGACCGTCCGGGATCTGCGGCGTCACAACCGGTCGGTGCTGCTCTCCACGCTCTACCGCGGAGCCCCCCGCAGCCGCCTGGAATTGGGACAGGTGACCGCGCTGAGCCAGGCCACGGTCAGCAACGTGGTCGGCGAACTGATCGAGGAGGGGTTGGTCGTCGAGGCCGGGTTGGTCGGCTCCGACGGGGGTCGACCGCGGACCCTGCTGCGGGTCAACCCCGGCTACACCCGGGTGGTCGGCATCGACGTCGGAGAGACGCGGATCCGCGCCGAGGTCGTCGACCTCGCGATGACGCCGCTGGCCAGCGTGGACCATCCGCTGTCCTCCCCGCGTCCCGGGCCGGCGCAGATCGTGGCGCAGATCCTGGCCAGCCTGGACGACGTGATGGCCCGGGCCGGTGTCGGACCCGCCGACGTCCTGGGGGTGGGGATCGGCATGTCCGGGACTGTGGAGCAGGGCCCGGAGGTGATCCTGCATGCGCAGGCCATCGGCTGGGACGAGGTCGCGTTGGAACGGATGCTGCGCGCCGGGACGACGCTGCCGCTGTTCGTGGAGAACGGTGCGAAAACCCTCGGTCAGGCCGAGATGTGGTTCGGCGCCGGGCGCGGCGTCGACGATGCGATCATCACCCTGGTCGGAACCGGCGTCGGCGCGGCGATCGTCACCGACGGCAGCCTCTACCGCGGGGTCACCAGCAGCGCCGGGGAGTGGGGTCACACCAGCCTGATCTACGACGGGCGGGCGTGCCGGTGCGGGTCCCGCGGCTGCCTGGAGGCCTACGTCGGCGCCGATGCGATCCTTGACCGGTACCGGCTGGCCCGCCGCGGTCGCCCGGTACCCGGCGCGGATCAGGAGTCGTCGCTGGCCGGGCTGATCACCGCCAGCGAGCGCCCCGGCACCGCGCGGGAGGTGCTGGAGCAGACGGCTGGGTATCTGGGCGCCGGGATCGCCAACCTGGTCAACCTGTTCAACCCGGAACGGATCGTGCTGGCCGGGTGGGTCGGGCAGGCGCTTGGGCAGGTGGCGCTCCCGCAGATCCGGGAGGCTGCTGCGGCCCGGGCGCTGCGGCACCCGTTCAGCCAGACCACGATCACCCTCGGCGAACTTGGCCAGGATGCGGTCGCGGTTGGCGCGGCGACGCTGCCGGTCGCCGACCTGCTCGCGCGCGGTGCCGCCCCCACGCGCCTGCGCGGTGCTCGATGAGGTTGCGGGCGGACGTTGCGGGCGGCCCGGCCGATGATTCGCGACGACCGGGACGGTCTACCCCGGTGTCCCGCCCGGCCCCGCCCGGCTCGTCCCGCCCCGAGCCGCCGAGAACTGACATGACCAGAACTGACACGAAGAATAGGAGCAGACGAGATGGCCCTCCCCGATGTGGTGTCCCCTCAAGCCTGGTTCACCGCCCGAACGCAGCTCCTGGCACGGGAGAAGAAGCTGACCCGATCGCTGGATCGTCTCAACGCCGACCGTCGCCGCCTGCCGATGGTCCGGATCGAGACGGACTACACCTTCCAGGGCCCGGACGGTGCCCTCGGACTGGGTGACCTGTTCGGGGACGCCCGACAGCTGGTGGTGCAGCACGTGATGTTCGACCCGTCCTGGGACACCGCCTGCCCCAGCTGTTCTGCAGCGCTGGACGAACTCTCCCCGGGCATGCTGGCCCACCTGCGGGCACGCGAGACGGCGTTCGTCGCGGTGTCCCGGGCGCCGTTCGCGAAGCTGGCCGCGGACGCCGACCGCCGTGGCTGGACGTTCCCGTGGTTCTCCGCCGCCGGCAGCGCCTTCAACTACGACTTCCACGTGACGCTGGACCCCGCCGTCGCCCCGGTGCAGTACAACTACCGCGACGCCGACGCGCTGGTGGCGGCCGGGCTGGGGTGGGTGGTCGAGACCCCCGGGGAACAGCCCGGCTACAGCTGCTTCCTGCGGGACGGGGACGCGATCTTCCACACCTATTCGACGTTCGGGCGGGGCACCGAGCAGCTCGGCGGTGGGTATGCCTTCCTGGACATGACCGCGCTGGGCCGCCAGGAGCAGTGGGAGCAGCCGAAGGACCGCACCGAGAACGCCCGGGCCGCCATGCCCGACTTCGCGGTCTGACCCCCGGTGCGCACGACACCGGGGTAGCGGGCGCCGGGTACCGCCGCCGCCGAGTGCTCCGGCCGAGGTCTCAGGCGGACGGCTCGAGGCGGATCCGGATGGCGGCAGCCAGGGTGACCCCCAGGGCGAGCTCCTGCTGCCCGACCCGGACCGTCAACGGGCCGTCGAAGGGCGCCCGTTCGACCACCTCGACACGGTCCCCGAGGGCGATACGGCGATCGGAGAGATAGCGCAGCATCCGCGGATCCGCGTCGGAGACCCGCACGATCGTGCCCGCCGACCCGGGACCCAGCTCGGCCAGTGCCGGGGTGTCCTCGTCGGCGGGCATCGTCCCGTCGGCAGCGGGGATGGGATCGCCGTGCGGATCCCGCGTGGGGTTGCCCAAGGTGGCGGCGATCCGCTCCATCAGTCGCGGGGACAGGGCGTGTTCGAGGACCTCCGCCTCGGCGTGCACCTCGTCCCACGGCAGCTGCAACACCTGTGCGAGGAACAGTTCCAGCAGCCGGTGCCGCCGCACGACGTCGACGGCGACCCGGTGCCCCGCCGGGGTGAGGCCGACGCTGCGGTACGGGTCATGGGTCACCAGCCCCAGCTCGGCCAGCTTGCGGACCATGCCCGATGCCGAGCTGGCCATCACCCCCAGCCGTTCGGCCAGGGCTCCGGTGCTGACCCGGTCGCCAGTGCGGTCGCCCTCGCTGTCCAGAGTCCAGATCGCCTTGAGGTAGTCCTCCACAGCCGGGGACACGGTCTGGCCCGTCGTGGCGTCCACCAGGGGAGTATGGTCCATCAGCGGGAGTTCGTCACGCCGAAACCACGATGTGGCCGTCCCGCATCAGCTTCTTCCCATCCCCTCGTCGACGGAGGCAGGACACGTGCTGCAGAGCCTGACCGGAACCGCGACCAGCGGTCTCGGCCGGGGCCGCAGCCTGCTGCGCCGCCTCGGGCTGCTGGGTCCGGCCTTCGTCGCGGCGATCGCCTACGTGGACCCGGGGAACGTGGCCAGCAACTTCGCCGCCGGCGCCCAGTTCGGGTACCTGCTGGTCTGGGTCATCGTCGCGGCCAACGTCGCGGCCGGTTTCCTGCAGTACCTCTCGGCCAAGCTGGGGATCGTCACCGGTCGATCCCTGCCGGAGGTGCTCGGTGATCGCTTGGCGGCGCGGCGGGGCGGGCGGCTGCTCTACTGGCTGCAGGCGGAATTGGCGGCCATGGCCACCGATCTGGCCGAGGTCGTGGGCGGTGCCATCGCGCTGGCCATCCTGTTCGACCTGCCGCTGCTGCTGGGCGCCGTCGTTACCGGGATGGTGTCCACCGTGCTGTTGATGCTCTCGGACAAGCGGGGGCAGCGGTGGTTCGAGTTCGTCATCTTCGGACTGCTCGCGGTGATCGCCGCCGGATTCCTGGTCGGGCTGTTCGTGGACCCGCCGCCGGTGGCCGATGCCGCCCGGGGGCTGATTCCCGGCTTCGCCGGAGCGAACTCGGTGCTGTTGGCGGTGTCGATGATCGGCGCAACGGTGATGCCACACGCGCTCTACCTGCACGGTGCCGCGGCCCGGGACCGACACCTGCCGATGGACGCGTCGGGTCACCGCCCGCGCGAGCAGGCCGGGGTCCCCTCGCGCACGGTCCGGCTGCTGACCGCCACCCGCGTCGACGTGGTGCTGGCGATGATCGTCGCCGGTTCGGTGAACCTGGCGATGCTGCTGGTGGCCGCCAACGTGTTGCCCGGGCTGGACGCGGCCTCGATTCCCGATATCCACGCCCGGCTCTCGGAGCGGCTCGGGTCCGGGGTCGGGCTGCTGTTCGCGCTGGGCCTGCTCGCGTCCGGGCTGGCGTCCACGGCCGTGGGGGGCTACGCCGGCGCGACGGTGATGGCCGGGCTGCTGCACCGGCGGGTGCCCCTGCTGGCGCGCCGGCTGATCACCCTGATCCCGGCACTGGCGCTGCTCGCAGCCGGGGTGGACGCGACCAGCGCGCTGATCGGATCGCAGGTCGTCCTCAGCTTCGCCATCCCGTTCGCGGTGGTTCCGCTGGTGGTGCTGACGGCCCGGCGCGAGGTAATGGGCCGCTTCGTGAACGCGCGGGCCACGACGGCCATCGGCCTGGGCCTGGGTGCGGCGATCATCGTGTTGAACATCGTGCTGCTGGTCCTGCAGGCCGCCCCGCTGCTGGGCTGAGCCCGGTCTCCGGTCAGACTGCCCTGGTGCGGGCGTCCGGTCAGGTGCTGTCGATGCGGACGCGCGGTCCGGTGCCGGGGGTTCGGTTGCGCCGAGCGTCCCGGCTGGCGCAGCTACCGGTCGGCGCCGCTGCGGGCGCGACGCTGGGGCGACTGCGCGTGCTGGGCGGTGCGGACCCCGATCTCGTGCACCGGCAGCTGCGTTCAGCCAACGCGGCGCGGACCCGGCGGGTGCTCGGCGGGCTCAAGGGCGGGGCTCTCAAGGCCGGGCAGCTGCTGGCCACCGTCGAGGCCCTCTTTCCCGCCGACCCCGAACAGCGCTGGGCCGACGCTCTGCACGGTCTGACCGGTGACGCCGGCGGCCTGCCGTTCCATCGCGTCGAGCCGGTGCTGGCTGACGGGCTGGGGTCGGACTGGCGCCGCTGGTTGATCGAGCTGGACCCCGTTTCCAGCGCCGCCGCCTCGATCGGTCAGGTCCATCGCGGTCGGTGGTACGACGGACGCGAGGTTGCGGTGAAGCTGCAGTATCCGGGGACCGCCGCGGCTCTGGCCGCCGACCTGTCCGCCGTCGGGCTGGCCACCCGTGCGGCCGCCGTCGTGGCACGCGGTATGGCGCTGCCGCCGCTGGTCGCCGAACTTCGGGTGCGACTGGTCGAGGAACTGGATTACGCCCGCGAAGCCGCCGCCCAGCGACGCTTCGCCGAGGGGTTCGCCGACGACCCCGATGTGGCGATCCCCTCGGTTGTGGAGCACGCCGAGGGGGTACTGGTGTCCACCTGGTTGGACGGGCAGCCGCTGGCGCCGTGGTCGACGCGCGCCGAGGCGAGCGAGCGGAACCGGATCGGCGCGATCTATCAACGCTTCCAGCTCTCGGCGCCGGCCCGTACCGGCCTGTTGCACACCGACCCGCACCCGGGCAACTTCCGGGTCTGCCCCGACGGTCGCCTCGGCGTCCTCGACTTCGGATCAGTGCTCCACCTGCCGGAGGGGATGCCGCGCTCGTTTGGAGCACTGATCTCGGCGATGGTGGGCGCGCAGCCGCGGCTGGTCGGGGATCGGCTGCGTGCCGGCGGCTTCATCGACCGAACTGCCGATGTCGATGTCCGCCGACTGATGGACTACCTGTCCCCATTCACGATTCCGGCCGCCGAGGAGATGTTCAGCTACTCGCCGAGCTGGTTGCGGTCACAGTTCGGCAAGCTGGGAGACCCGCGCGACCCGGACTTCTCGGTCGCGCTACAGCTGCGGCTGCCACCGGAGCAGCTGTTCACCCAACGGGTGTGGCTGGGCGTTGTCGGCGTGCTCTGCCTGTTGCAGGCAACCGTCCCGGTGGCTGGCGAGCTGCGCCGTTGGCTGCCCGGGTTCGCCGACTGAGCACGCGACCGATGGCGCGGTCGGGCTCAGCGTGCGGCGTTCCCGGGCAGCCCGGCGATGTCAGGACGCGAGATTGCTGCCCTGGGTGGACGGTGCGGGCGACGGGGTGCCCGAACCGTTCGGTGTCTGGGGACCCTGGTCTCCCGGTGAGCCCGGCCCACCCCAGCCGCCGTGGCCGCGACCGCCGGGGCCCCCGCCCATTCCAGGTTCGCCGCCCATTCCGGGTCCGCGCCCGGTCTTCGTCACGACCTCGACCCGGCTGGCGTCCAGCGTCGTGCCATTGGCGTCGACCTTGCCGACCGCGTGCACCCTGGCGCCGACGGTGACCGCGGACCGGGCGGACGTTGCCCCGTCCTTGCCGTACGTGGTCTGCGAGGAGGTGGCGACGACCCGGGTGAACCCCTGCTGGTCCCGGATGGTGACCCGGTCGGCGGACACGGCTGTGACGGTGCCGCCAATCGTGGGGCGCTGAACGAGCACGGTCACGGCCACCCGGTTCGCCGAGGAGTTCGCGCCCGCCTTGCTGAGCACGAGAACCCGGTCCCCGACAGCGAGCTTGGCCCCCGTGCCCTGCGCTCCGCGGCCCTCGCGCACCGAGGTCGAGTCGGTGAGCTGGTAGGTCGTCGCGGTTCCGGATGCTGCGGTCACCTTCACCGATGAGGCTCCGACGGCGCTGACCCGGCCGCCGGTCGCAGCCATGTCGCCGAACATCCCCCGCAAGCCGCGCGAACCACGCCGTTGCCCGGGCGCGGTGGCGTCCGGCCCGGGCGCTCCAGGTGACGGCGTCGTGCTCGGCCCGGCGGAATTCGGCGGAGTCGCGCTCGGCGTGGGGGAACCGCTGGCGGCGGCGGCGATGCCGTAGCTGCCGGCCGCCAATCCGCCGGCGACGGCGAGGGTCAGCACCACGCGGGGCGCTCTGGAACGACGGGTGCCCGTGGCGCGAGGCGCAGGATCGGCGGAAGTCACATGTCCTCCTAGTTGGCGATCCGTCCCGGTGACGAACCGATGCACCCCAACCTGCGACACCGGGCTGAAGCGGGGCTGAGGGGGACGCGGTTGCGAGGCCATCTTCAGCGATCCTTCAGTCGGCGGGGTCGACACTGGGAGCTGTGACCGCGCGGGTGCTGCTGGTTGAGGACGAGGAATCGATCGCCGATGCGGTCGCCGCCGGCCTGCAGCAGGCGGGATATCAGACCCGGACCCTGCCCGACGGGAGGGGGATCGAGGCGGTCATCGACGCCTTCCGGCCGGACCTCGCCGTTGTCGATGTCATGCTTCCCGGACCCCGCGACGGGTTTGCCCTCACCCGGCTGTTGCGAGGCGACCGGAACGTGGCCGTCATCCTGCTCACTGCCCGCGACGGGCTTGCGGACCGGTTGCGCGGCTTCGAGTCCGGGGCCGACGACTACGTCGTCAAGCCGTTCGCCGCCGCCGAGCTGATCGCGCGGGTCGGAGCAGTGCTCCGGCGACTGGGCCGGGTCCCCTCCACGGTGCAGGTCGGTGATCTCGTGCTGGACGAGGCCGCCGGTGTCGCAGTCCGGGACGGGCAGCCGCTGTCGCTGACACCGACCGAACTGCGGGTTCTCAGCTATCTGGTGACCCATCGCGGACGGACGCTGTCCAAGACGCAGATCCTCACGCAGGTCTGGGGTTATGAGGACTTCGATGCCAACCTGGTGGAGGTGCATATGAGTTCGCTGCGGCGCAAGGTCGAGGCGTTCGGCCCGCGGATGATCCACACCGAGCGAGGCCTCGGCTACGTGCTGCGGGCCTGATGGAGAGCATTGCTCACGGATCGTCCGCCGGGGTGCGGCAGGCTCCCCGTCGGCGATGGAGCGGACCGACCTCACTGGGCGGTCGGGTCACGACCACGGTGCTGGCGCTGCTGACCGTCGTGCTGCTCGTGTTGTTCACCGGGGTGGATCTCGCCCTGGGGTCCCGGCTGGATGCCGACGCCCGGACCCGGCTGACCGAACGGGCCGCGCTCGCCCGGCGACTCGGGCCCGGCCTACCCGACCAGGCGCTGATCACCCGGCTGCGCGGGGACGGGATCACCGCGCTGGTCTGTCAGCTGGGCGAGTTCGACTGTCCGGTCCCGGGTCGGCCGGCACGCGGCCCGGCCGGCCCCGGCGGCCTGGTGGGCGGTCCGGGAGGGCCGGGCGACGTCGTGGTCCAGTCGAATGGAGCACTGCTCTACACCGACACCCGACTGTTCGGCGGACGGGTGCTCCGACTGTCCTTGGACACCGCTGGCATCGGGACGACGCTGCGACGCCTGATCCTGCTGGAGGTCGTCGGCGGCGCCCTGGCGCTGCTGGCCGTGGCGTTGCTGTTGTGGCGGTTGTCGCGGATCGCCCTGCGTCCACTGGACGATATGACTGCCCTGGCCCGTCAGATTGCGGCCGGCGACCGGGGACGCCGACTGGGAACCGGTGACAACCGCTCCGAACTGGGCCGGACCGCCGCCGCCTTCGACGACATGCTCGACGAACTGGAGACGGCGGTGCTGCGGGCACGTGCCGCCGAGGCCCGGATGCGCGACTTTGTCGGCGACGCATCCCACGAACTGCGGACCCCGTTGACCGGCATCGCGGCCAACGCGGAGAACCTGCTGCGCGGCGCCGGGGACCGGGTCACCCAGGAGGCGGCGGCGCTGGCGGTTGTCCGCGAGACCCGGCGCGCCTCCCGCCTCGTCGAATCCCTGCTCGACGTGGCCCGGCTGGACGCGAACGCGGGGCTGGACCGGCAGCGGCTGAACCTGGTCGATCTGGCCGACTCCGAGCTGGCCCGCTATCGGGAGCTGGCACCGCAGCTGCGGGTCACCCTGGTCGGGGTGGAGCGGGCGCAGGTGGAGGTTGACGCGCTGCGGATGACCCAGGTTCTGGTCAATCTGCTGGACAACGCCCGTCATGCGACCGGGGGTGCCGGGAGCGTCCAGGTGAGCATCACGACCGGGAACGGCCTGGTCACGCTGACCGTCTGCGACGACGGGCCGGGGATCGCGCCAGCAGATCGCGAGCGAGTGTTCCAGCGGTTCACCCGCCTGGACAGCTCCCGCTCCCGCCGCACCGGTGGGGCCGGTCTGGGCCTGGCGATCTCGCGGACACTCGTTGCCGCACACGGCGGTCGGCTGATCGCCCAGGATCGCCCGGACGGTGCCCGTGGCGCGTGCCTGCGCATCGACCTGCCCCTGCCGGGAACCGATCCGCGGCTGCCGGGTGCAGGTCCGGCCCGGTCAGCTCCAGCAAGCACAGCTCAGGCGGGAACGCGCACCACGGTGTAGCCGACATCGGGGCCCGGTGTCACCCCGAACCTGGCATTGACCAGATAGAGCGACCCGCCGTACAGGTCGGCCGTGGAGGGGACCATGAACAGTGGGCTGGTGATGACACGGACCACCCGGCCGGCGTCCGCGCGGCCGTTCAGCTGTACGACGCTGACCTGGTTCGAGCGGTTCTGAACGACGTAGAGGGTCCGGCCACGCAGCACCAGCCCGTCCGCGTTGGGCACGGCCTTGCCGTCGAGATCGACGACGATCGAGCGCCCGGTCCGGGCATCGACCCGGTACAGCTGGCCGGTCGCGGTGTTCCCCACCAGCAGGGTCCGGCCACCGGCCAACGCCACGATCCCGTTGATGTTCAGCGCCCCCGGCACGATGGTCACCGCGCCGGTCAGCCGGACCCGCTCGACGCGGGGGTTTGCCGGCAGCCGGCCACCCAGGCCCAGCGGGACCCGGTAGAGCACCGCACTGCGCGACTCGGTGAACCAGGCGGCCCCGTGGGTGACCACGACATCGTTGACGAAACTCCCGCCGGCGGCGGCTGTGTCGGCCCGCGCCAGCTGCAGCACCGCCCGATCCATGCCGGTGGTCGCGTTGTAGACGTAGCCCTTTCCGGTCGGCCCACCGGCTGCGAACAGGCTGTCGGTACGGGTGTCATAGCTCAGGCCGACCGCGGTCCGGCCAGTGGTGGCGGGGGTGAAGACGCTCCCGGTCCCGGTGCGTGCGTTCCCGCGCCAGATGCCGCCCGTGGCCAGAGACCCGACGAAGAAGGTGGGTCCGCGACCGAAGGTCAGCCCCTCGGGGGCGAATCCGTTCGGCAGCGCGATGCTCGTAGGTGCCCTGGACCCACAGTGTTTGCCGAGCGCGCCCGCCGCGAAGCCGGTGTCCGCCGATGCAGCGACCGTAGGGATGGCGGCCTCGTGGGCAGTGGTTGCCGGCACGGCGACCGCAGGCGCGGCGGTTGCGAGCAGTCCGGGTAGCAGCGCTCCGAGTGCTGCCAGCTCGATCACTCGCCGTCGGCCCAGTGATCTGCCGACGGGGTGGACCTCGGTGTGCGATCGGGCACTGGTGGCTGGCTGGACATCGGCGTCCCCTCCGGTCGGCGATCATCGCGGCTGCCTGACGTTATCGCCCTGGGTTGGCGGCGCTTGCCTCGGCCTGCGCGACCTCGTTACCGCCTCGCCGGCCCCGCCCCGACCTTGTCGCCGTTGCGCCCGGTTTTTCGCGACGTTGTTGCCGTCGCGCCCGGTCTGCGCGGCCCTTGTCGCCGCCGCGCCCACCTTGTTTCCAGTAGACCGGCGACAAAGTAGGCGCGGCGGCGACAAAGCGGTCGGGGCGGCGACAAGGTGGAGTCCGGTCGGGCCGGCGACAAGGTGCGCGGGCGGGGAACCCAAGTCAGGCAAGCGCGGCGAAAGCGAGGGCGACGGCCTCCGCGCCCGGGTCGGTCACCCCCTGCAGATGTTGGCTGCCGACGTAGGCCGCCCGTCCCGCCCGGGCCGTGGCCATCCCGGCAGTCGCATCGGCGCCTGCCCGGGCAGCTGCGGCAGCAGCGGCCGGCCCATCGTCGCCGAGTGCCTGGATCGCCGGCACCAGCGCGTCGAGCATCGTCCGGTCACCCGGCCCGGCACCACCGTGGCGGCCGACCGCGGCCGCGCCTTCGGCCAGGGCGTCGGATAGTGACGCATGCTCTCCGGCCGACCCGGCTGCCGCGAACAGGATCGAGAGCAGTACTCCGCTGGAGCCGCCCATCGCCGATCCGAGTAGTTCCGAGAGTCTGGCGAACAGCGCCGACCGGTCGGCCAATGGGAGATCATCGATCTCTGAGAGCACCCGTCGCGCTGCTCCGGCGAAAGTGGAGCCCGTGTCCCCGTCACCGGTGCGCGCGTCGAGGGAATCCAGCTGCTGCTGCGCGCTGATGAGCGTGTCGGCCACCGCAGAGACAACCCGTCGGGTCGCGGCATCCTCCGACGCCGGAACGGCGGCGCGCTCGCGAAGCGCGGGAACCTCGCGCAGCTCCGGGCGCTGTCCCCGGTTCAGCACCCGAGCGCTGGGCCATGCTGTCCAGTCCGCTACCGGCGCGAGCAGCGCCCCGGTCAGCTCCTCGTCCAACGGCAGCGCCGACACCGAGAACCCTCGCATCCCCATGGACGTCATCAACGCAGCCGGGCCGACCATCAGTTCGGCGCGACCTCCCAGGTCGGTGGCGAGCAGGTCGCGCACGACCACGAGCGACTCCAACGGGGCCAGTCCGCCGAGGGTGTTCACCAACAGTGCCAGCGAACCGCCTCCCGGCAGCGCCCGGCCCAGCTCGTCCGACATCCGGGTCAACAGCTTCGTGGCGCCGTCCAGGGCGAATGTCTGAACCCCGGGTTCGCCGTGAATACCCAGGCCCAGTTCGGCGTCTCCCGTCGCGAAGCGCTGCTCACCGGTCCGGCCAGGGATCTCCGCAATCGAGGTCGACACCCCGAGGCTGCGGACCGATTCGGCGACCCGCCGGGCGACGGCGGCAACCTGGTCCAACGGAGCACCGCTCTCGGCAAGGGCGCCGGCTATCTTGTGTACGAGCAGCGTTCCGGCCAGCCCGCGGGGCGTCGCGGTGTCGGCGATGGCAATGTCGTCGCCGACGATGACGGTCTGCACGCGCAGGCCCCGGCTGCGGGCCCGTTCGGCAGCTAACCCGAAGTTGAGCCGGTCCCCGGTGTAGTTCTTCACGACCAGCAGCGCACCCGCGTCCCCGGTTACGGCGAGCAGCGCCGCCAGGACCGCGTCGACCGAGGGGGAGGCGAAGATCTCCCCGGACACCGCTGCGGTCAACAGCCCTGGACCGACGAAGCCGGCATGGGCCGGTTCATGGCCAGCGCCGCCCCCGGAGACGATTGCCACCCGGTCCCGCGTCCAGTCCCCGCGCAGGACGACCTTGATGTCGGGATACCCGTCCAACCGCGCCAGCCGGCCCGGACCTGCCGCGGTGAGCAGCCCGTCCAGGGCCTCGGTGACAACCTCATTCGGATCGTTGACGAAGTGCGCTGTCATCTGCTGCCCCTCTACTGTGAGTGACGCCGCGCCCGCGGCAGAATGCCCGGCTCCGGTGACCGGCGCGGATGTGCCGCGAGGTGTCCGACGCCGTGGCTAGCGTGCCAGGCGTGTCAACACCGGGACGGCTGCTGGCCCTCGAGGGTGGGGAGGGCGCGGGCAAGTCGACCCTGGCCGCAGCCCTGGCCGCGTGGGCGCGCGAGGTGGGCTGGGCCGTCACGCTGACCCGGGAGCCCGGCGGTACCGACGTCGGGCAGCGCATCCGCGAGCTGTTGTTGGACCGTGGTGCCGGCCCGTCGCCGCGCGCCGAGGCCCTGCTCTATGCCGCCGACCGCGCCGATCACGTCGATGCGGTGCTGCGGCCGGCGCTGGCCGGTGGACAGTTGGTCATCTGCGACCGGTACCAGGACTCTTCGATCGCCTACCAGGGTGCCGGTCGCGCGCTGGATGCGGGCGAGGTCGCCGCGCTGTCCGGCTGGGCCACCGATGGCCTGGTCCCGGCCCTCACAGTGCTGCTGGACATCGAGCCCGCGGTGGGCCTGGCCCGGGCCGGGCGGCGTTCCTCGGCGGACCGCCTGGAGGCTGAATCACTCGGCTTCCACCGCCGGGTCCGCAAGGCCTTCCTGTCGCTGGCTGACGCTGAACCCGATCGCTACCTCGTGCTGGCGGCCACGGACCCGGTTGCTGAGCTCGTCGACGCCGTCACCGATCGGCTGGCCAGTCTGGGGTGGCGGTCGTGACCGCGCCCGGGGGAGTCTGGGCCGATCTGGTCGGGCAGTCGGCCGCGGTCCAGGTGCTGCTACGCGCCGCCGCGGCAGCGGCACGGGTGGGTGAACCGGCCGCGGCAGCGGCACGGGTGGGTGAACCGGCCGCGGCAGCGGCAAAGGTGGGGCCGAATCCGGCTGCCAACCGCGCGGAGATGGCCCAGACCTGGTTGGTCACCGGCCCTCCGGGATCCGGCCGCTCGACAGCGGGGCGGGCGTTCGCGGCGGCCCTGCAATGCATCGACCCGATGCCCGCCGACCCGATGCCCGCCGACCCGATCCCCGCCGACCCGATCCCCGCCGACCCGGTGCCCGCCTATCCCGCCGAGCAAGCCCCGGAAATTGCCCGCTTCGGCTGCGGCCGGTGCAACCCCTGTCGGACGGTGCATGCCGGCACCCACCCCGATGTGCTGCTGGTGGCAACCGCGGGCCTGTCGCTGAAGGTCCGCGATGTCCGCGAGCTGGTCCGCAACGCCGCGATGGCCCCCACGGTCGGGCGGTGGCTGGTCGTCGTTCTGGAGGACGCCGACCGGTTGACCGACGAGGCGGCCGACGCCCTGCTGAAGAGCGTCGAGGAACCGCCGCCGCGGACGGTGTGGGTGCTCTGTGCGCCCAGCGTGGAGGACGTACCCCCCACCATCCGTTCCCGGGCCCGACACCTGCGCCTGCGGACCCCACCCGCCGACGCGGTCGCGGCGTTCCTGGTCGCCCGGGACGGTGCAGATCCGGAGGTGGCGCTGCGGGCAGCCCGCTCCGCGCAGGGCCATATCGGCCGAGCCCGGGCTCTTGCGCGCGACCCCGATGTCCGGGCCCGACACGAGGCCGTCCTCGATCTGGCCGGCCGGCTCACCGACCCGGCAGCATGTGCGCGGGCCGCCGCCGACCTGGTCGCCACGGCAACCGACGATGCGGCCGCGGCGACCGGGCGTTCTGATGAGGCGGAGACCGCGCGGTTGCGGCACCAGCTGGGCATCGCCGAAGGGGCACGCCCGGACCGGCACGCCTCCGCTGCGCTGCGGGAGCTCGGCGAGGAGCAGAAGGTCCGTGCCAAGCGGGCCGGACGGGACCACCTGGACCGTGCGCTGGTCGACCTGGCCGCCTGGTACCGCGACATCCTGGCCCGGCAACTGGGCGCGACCGGCCCGGCGATCAACGCTCACCGCGAATCCGACCTGGCGGCTGCGGCCGCGGCCGGCACCGCCGAGACCACCTTGCGCCGCGTTGACGCGGTCCTGGCCGCGCGCGAGGCCGTGACCGCGAACGTCGCACCGCTGCTCGCGGTGGAAGCGATGGCCCTGCAGCTGATGGCGGGTTCGGTCCTCGGCCGGTGACCCCAGCGGATCCGCGCCACCCCGCCCGGTCCCGCCGGTGGTGGCCGTCGGTCAGTACCCTGACGCGGTGCCGATGGTCTTCGCCGTGTCCTTCCAGCGGTGTGGGCGGCTGTCCTACCTCCACCCCGGGCCGATGTCGCCGCAGGTGGGGGACAAGGTGCTCTACCCGACCACGGACGGCAACGAGGTCGTCGTCGGGCACGACGTGCCGCGGGAGCAGGTGGTCGTGCGACTGTCGGGCTCGGGAAGCCGGTGCGCGTGCAGCAGGGCAGACGTATGCGTGCCGCGCGCAGCGCACGACCAGACATATCCAAACGCGGCCGATACGGCCACGACAACCACGTGAATGGAACAGCCGTGAGGATGACCAGAGTCAGAGCAGCGCTCGCAGCCGGAGCACTGCTCACTCTGACGGCTTGCTCCGGCGGCAGTCAGAGCACCGCTTCCTCGATGAGCCCCACAGCATCCGGGTCGACGGACACCGTGAACACATCGCCGAGCCCGGGCACGGCAGGGTCAGCTCCGGCTTCGGCAACGACGTCAACGACCCCCACGTCAACGACGTCAACGACCCCCACGTCAACGACCCCCACGACGACGATCTCACCGACCACGTCGGCATCGGCGCCCGTCCCCACCGCGGTCCCCGCTGACCTGACTGGCTTCTATCAGCAGAAGCCAACCTGGCGCGGGTGCAGTGGCGCCGGCGGGTCCGGGGACGCGGCGCTGCAGTGCGCGACCATCCAGGTCCCGCTGGACTACGCCGATCCCGCCGGCGGCACCATCAAGTTGGCGCTGGACCGGGTCCGCGCCGCCGGCCCCGGACCGAAGATCGGTTCACTGCTGGTCAACCCTGGTGGGCCGGGCGGATCGGGTCTGGACTACGCCCGGGCCGCGGACCAGATCGTCGGCTCGGACATCCGGGCCCGCTACGACATCGTCGGCTTCGACCCGCGCGGGGTCGGACAGAGCACCCCGGTCAAGTGCCTCAGCGACAGCCAACTGGACACCTTCATCGACGCCGAGCCCGCACCGGACACCCCGGCGGAGGTGGCCCGGACCCAGCAGTTGGCCAAGACCCTGGCGGCCGGCTGCGAGCAGGAGTCCGCCCGCCTGCTCCCGCACGTCGGCACCGTGGACGCCGCTCGCGACATGGACGTGATCCGCGCGGTCGTCGGCGACACGCAGCTGCATTATCTGGGCAAGAGCTACGGGACCTTCCTCGGCGCGACCTATGCCGGGTTGTTCCCAACCCGGGTCGGCAGGATGGTGCTCGACGGTGCGATCGACCCCACACTGACCTCTGAGCAGCTCGACCTCGGGCAGGCGCAGGGTTTCCAGACCGCGTTGGAGTCCTTCCTCGCCGACTGGGTGAAACGCGGCGACAGCCCGCTGGGCAGCACTGTCGCGCAGGCCCAGCAGAAGCTCGGCCAGCTGCTGGAGCAGATCAATGCCCACCCGGTCCCGACCGGAACCGCCCGCGACCTGACGAGCGGCCAGGCTTTCCTCGGGGTCGTTGCGCCGCTCTACGATCGCCAGGCCTGGCCGGCGCTGAGAGCAGCGATCACGGAGTTGACGAAGGGCCGCGGCGACACCCTGCTGCAGTTCTCCGACCTCTACTCCGATCGCGGCCCGAACGGCTACACCTCCAACGCCAACGAGGTCATCTACGCGGTCAACTGCCTGGACCGCCCCGACAACGCCGGGCCCGCGCAGGTGCAGTCGCAGTTGTCGGAGTTCACGAAGGCCTCGCCCGTGTTCGGTTCCGCGCTGGCCTGGAGCTCACTGCCGTGCGCAGACTGGCCGGTCCCGGCCACCGGAAAGCCGGGGCCGATCACCGCGCCCGGGGCGCCGCCGATCCTCGTCGTCGGCACGACCCGGGACCCCGCCACCCCGTACCGATGGGCCCAGTCGCTGGCCCGGCAGCTGCAGAGCGGGGTGCTGCTGACCCGGGTCGGCGACGGACATACCGCCTACCTGGAGGGCAACGCCTGCATCGACGCCAAGGTCGAGGCCTACCTGCTGCGTGGAACCCCACCGGCGGATGGGACCCGCTGCGCCGCCCCCGCCTGAACGCTGCCGTGTCCGGCTGACCGCCAGCTCGCAGCGGCCAGGGCCAACAGCACTCCGGCGATGACGGTGTGGACGGCGACGAACGCCGCATCGTGACCGTTCGCCCACGTGGTGATCAGGCGGAACAGCGACCAGGCGGCCGCCAGCCCGGCGAAGGCGCGGACCAGGCCCGCCTCCCACCCGGCCGGATTGCCACGTGCGCGGCGAACGGCCGAGACGACGACCCCCGCCGCGCCGCCGAGCAGGACCACCGAGGCGGTCACCGAGTCCCAGCTGCGTTGGGCGATGGCTGTACCCAGGCGGAACCCGTAGGTGATGACGACCCAGCCAGCCATGGCCAGCGGCGCAGTCAGCGGACGGACAGCGGCCAGGCGGGGTCTGCGCACGACGCCCAGGTTAGGCAGGTACGCAGCTGTCGGCCTCGGTCGGGCGTGCGGTGCGGACACTGGCGTACTGCGAAGCCTGTTCTCGCTGGTCCGGGGGCGCCGTGACGCCGTTCGGAGTACGCCAGTGTCCGCGGAAAGATCAGTGGCCGCGGTCGAGCCACTGCTGGACGTCAGGCGACTCGGCGCCGATGGTCGTGTCGGCCCCATGACCGGGGTGGACGATGGTGGCTGCGGGCAGGGTCAGCAGCCGGGTTCGGATCGAGCCCACGATGGTCGGGAAGTCGCTGAAGGACCGACCGGTCGCTCCGGGCCCACCTGCGAACAGCGTGTCGCCACTGAAGAGCATCCCGAGTTCGGGCGCGTACAGGCAGACCGAGCCGGGAGTGTGGCCCGGGGTGTGCACCACGGTCAGCTCGAGTCCGCCGACGCCCAACCGCTGGTTGTCGGACAGCTCCGCATCCGGCGGGCGATGCGGATGAACCCGGTCCCAGAGCGCGCGGTCGGCGGGATGGAGCAGGACCGGGGCGGAGAGCAGCGCGCTCAACCGGACGGCAGCGTTGATGTGGTCGTCATGGGCATGGGTGCAGACAATGGCCACGCATTCCCGGCCGGCCACTGCGGTGAGCACGGCATCCGCATCATGCGGAGCATCGATCACCAGGACCCGGCTGTCGTCGCCGATCAGCCAGACGTTGTTGTCCACCTGCCAGGTTCCGCCGTCCAGGCTGAATGTTCCCGAGGTGACCAGCCGGTTGACCCGAGCACCGCTGACCGCCGTACCCGAACTCATCGGGCCGCGTCCATCACCACGACGCTGCGCAAGATGTCCCCCTGGTCCATCGCCGTGAACGCTGCTTCCACATCGTCCAGACCGATCCGTTCGCTGACAAAACCTCCCAGATCCAGCCGGCCCTGCAGGTAGAGGTCGACGAGCATCGGGAAGTCGCGCTCAGGCAGGCAGTCCCCATACCAGCTGGAGAGCAGTGCTCCGCCGCGCCCGAACACGTCGAGCATCGGAAGGTCGATGCGCATGCTCGGGTTGGGGACCCCGACCAGCACCAGCCGGCCCGCCAGGTCCCGGGCGTGGAACGCCTGCTCGTAGACGCTGGGATTGCCCACGGCTTCGATCACCACGTCCGCGCCGAAGCCTTCGGTGAAGCCACGGATAGCGGCCACCGGGTCCGCCGCAGACGCGTCCACGGTGTGGGTGGCCCCGAAGCGGCGGGCGGTCTCCAGCTTGCGGGCGTCGGTGTCCACGGCAACGACGGTTCGCGCGCCGGCGAGGTGGGCGCCGGCCACAGCAGCGGTCCCGACCCCGCCGCAGCCGAAAACCGCCACCGTCTCGCCATAGCGGATCGCAGCGGTATTGATGGCCGCGCCCAGCCCGGCCATCACCCCACAGCCGAGCAGCCCGGCCGCCGCCGGATCGGCCGCCGGGTCCACCCGGGTGCACTGACCCGCGGCCACCAGCGTCTTCTCGGCCAGCGAGCCGATGCCCAGGGCCGGGCTCAGCACGGTCCCGTCGGTCAGCGTCATCGACTGGGTGGCGTTGGCGGTGTCGAAGCAGTACCACGGCTGTCCGCGCCGACACGCCCGGCACTGCCCGCACACCGCCCGCCAGTTCAGGACGACGAAGTCCCCGACGGCGACGTGGCTGACGTCCGGTCCCACCGCGGCCACCCGGGCGGCGGACTCGTGGCCGAGCAGGAACGGGAACTGGTCTGTGATGTTGCCCTGGCGGTAGTGCAGGTCGGTGCGGCAGATCCCGCAACTGAGCACGTCGACCAGCGCCTCGCCGGGGCCCGGGTCGGGAACGAGGACGGTCTCGACGCTGACGGGCAGGCCACGGCCGCGGGCGATCACGCCACGGACCTCGTGCAGCTGCGATCCGGGTCTGGAGGTGGTGGCAGCTGCTGCGGACGGACCGGAGGACATGGCGGTGTTGCTCCCAGCGGTAGGCGGAACGGTGTTCGGTGGCGGGCTTGCGGCGGTCGGCGTGCGGCCGTTGGCGTGCGGCCGTCAGTGGTCGCCGGCATCGGGTCGAGATGGGGGCCCTCGGGCGGCTGCGCCCATCCCATCACCGCGGACCGGTGCCGGCGCGATCGTCCGGGCAGCCGCTAGAGTCGGCACGGTCCGGCCATGCCGGCCCGCCGCCTTAGCTCAGTCGGTAGAGCGACGCCCTCGTAATGCGTAGGTCAACGGTTCGATTCCGTTAGGCGGCTCCCCTCACCCACGGCACCTCCAAGTACTCGGCTCCGCGAGTAGGAGCTGGTCGTTGTGCAGCAGCTGGTCACCGAGCTTGCCCTGCCAGCCAGGCAAAATGGCACGTGGCAGGACAGGTGCGGTGACGAACTGCCGGCCGGCGGTGCGCCCGACCGGTCGAGCGGCGGCGCTACCGTCCCGGCGTGCCGATGTCTGACCTCGAGGGCTGTCTGGCCTGTGACCTGTCCGCCGGACGTCGCCCGTTGCCGGGCGGTCTGCTGCACGCCACGTCGCGGTGGCGGGTGGAGCACTGCACCGGCCCGCTCGGCGTCGGGACCCTGATCGTCAAGCCGGTCCGACACGTCACCGTCGTCGCCGATCTGGACGACCCCGAGGCCGCCGAGATGGGGCCGCTGCTGCGATTGGCGGCCGCGGTGGTGACCGAGCTCGTCAGGCCGGAGCAGGTCTACGTCTGCCTGTGGTCGCACACCGGCCGACGGCCCGGCCACCTGCATCATGTAGTCCAGCCGGCCACCACTGATGCGATTGATACCGCAGACGGGGCGTACGGACCAGCCCTGCAGGTCGCCATGTTCGGCGCCGGTGTCACCCCGGACCCGGCTGCGGTCGAGGTCTTCGCCGACCGCGCACGGACGGCCTTCGCCACCCCGCGTAACCACCAGTGAACGGACGCCAACGAGCGCCCATCCCCGGTCCCGCGTCCCCGCAGTCAGGTCACCACCAGATGCCCCAGACCTCCTCCGCGAAAGCGGGACGGTTCAGCAGCTGGTCACCCTGCTTGCCTCGCCGACCAGGCAAAACCCCGCCGCGGCCAGGGAAGCACGGTGACGAAGTGCTGGACCTCGGCAGCGCAGGACAGCTCGGCAGCACAAAACGGCTCGGCAGCGCAGAGCAGCTCAATGACCCGCGCAGGCTCAGTGGCCGCGACGGCGCGGCTCGCAGAGGGCGTCGATGAAGTGCTCAACGTCCTTGGGCTTCCCGGCCACGACGATCTGGTCCCCATCGGCCAGCCGCGTCGTGGCATCGGCGTAGGTGAAGCTGCCACCGGCCGCCGGCTTGACCGAGACGACGGTGACGTGGTGCTTGGTCCGCAGATGCGAATCGCCCAGCGCGATACCCACGAGAAAACGCGGCGGGGAGGTTTTCGCCAGGACCCAGTCCTCGTCGAGCTCGAGGTAGTCCAGCGCCTGACCGGAGACCAAGTGCGCGACCCGCTCGCCCATGTCGTGCTCGGGGGAGACCACATGCTGGGCGCCGATGCGGCGCAGGATCCGGGCGTGCTGCTTGCTCGTCGCCTTCGCCCAGATGTCGTCCACCCCCAGCTCGGCGAGCAGCGAGGTCGTCAGGATGCTGGCCTGCTGGTCGGTGCCGATGGCCACGACTGCTCGGTGGAACTCGTCGACCCCGACCTCGCGCAGGGCGTCCAGGTCAGTGGAGTCGGCGGTGATGACCTGGCTGAGCTGCCCGGCCAGGCGCTGGACGTTGGCGGGGCGGTTATCGATCCCGAGGACCTCGGTCCCGCCGGCGGCCAGCTCCATGGACAGCGCGGTCCCGAACCTGCCGAGTCCGATGACCACGACGGGGTCCTTGTGGCTAGCCAACGACTGTCCTTTCCAGGGGTAGCTCGTACCGGCGGCGGCGCTCCCGTAGTGCGAGCGCTGAAGCCAGTGGCGCGGACTTGCCGGCCGAACAGGCCCAGGCGGTCGGCCGCTGCCTGTGAGCGGTCCGATCCGGCCCGCAAACATCAACACAATCAGCAGCACCCGACCACCGTCGGGCATCGCGGTGGTGATGCCGGTGGTCAGCCCCACGGTGGCGAACGCGGAGATCGCCTCGAACAGCACCCGGTCGAAGGTGAATGGGGTGATCACCAGCAGCACGAACGTCGATCCCACCACCAGCCCGATGCCCAGCAGCGCTACCGAGAGCGCCTGGCGCTGGTTGCCCTGGGGAATCTGGCGTCGACCGACATCCACGCTCGGATGCCCCCGCATCTCCGCCCACATGACATAGCCGAGCAGGCCGAAAGTGGTGACCTTGATGCCGCCGGCGGTGGACGCACTGCCGCCGCCGATGAACATCAGGATCTCGGTGACCAGCAGGGTCGCAGCGCGGCGATGTCGAGGTTGTCGAAGCCGGCCGTGCGGGGCATCACCGCCGCGAAGAACGACGCGACCACCCGGTGCGGTGCGTCCAGGCCTCCCAGGGTGGCGGCGTTGCCGGCCTCCGCGGTCGCGACCAGGGCGGTGCCACCGGCCACCAGCACGAGGGTCACGGTCACGGTGATCCGGGTCAGGACCGACCAGCCGCGGGGTCGGCGCCAGTTCCGGGCCAGCTCGAACACGACGGGGAAGCCGAGCCCGCCGAGGATCACCTCGAACGCCACGGTGAGGCTGATCCAGGGATCGCTGACACAGGGGATGAAGCTGTTGACGTTCAGGGAGAACCCGGCGTTGTCGAAGGCGGACACCGAGTCGAAGACGGCATGCCCGACCGCCGCGGCCGAGCCCATGTCATAGGCCGTCGCATACCGGATGCCGAGCAGCACCGCGGCCACCGCCTCGGAGCCGAAGGTGAACAACGCGACATTGCGGACCACCCGCCGGACGTCGACACCGGCTAGCGACCGTGTCTCGGCTTGCGCGGCCAGCCGGAACCGGAACCCCATCCGGCGGGCGAGCAGCAGGGTGAACAGGCTGGCGAAGGTCATGATCCCCAGTCCGCCGATCTGGATCAGCACGAGGATCACCACCTGCCCGGGCAGCGACCAGTAGCTGCCCGTGTCGACTGTGGTCAGATCGGTTACGGACACCGCGGAGGTTGCGGTGAACACCGCATCGTCCAGCCGGGCCCGGGACCCGTCGGCGGTCGCCTGCGGAAGGGACAGCAGACCGCTCCCCGCAACGACAGCCAACGCGAACCCTCCGGCGACCACCCGTCCCGGATGCCCGAAACCGTCGCGGCGCCGGGATTGCGCGGCCCGGCCTCGCAGCTGTAGCACCGGCGCTCCTCGGACTGGACGGTGCGGCCGGGGCCCGGGCACCCACGGCCGGGGCGACGCTAGCCCTGCTGCCCGGCCGCCGCGCGCCCACCGCGCCGTAGGGCTCAGAGTTCGGCGGTGCCGCCGTCCCAGCTCAGTCGCAGCGGTGGTCCGGGGCTGAATCGGACACCGAGGGTGTCGGTGCGGATGGCGCCCTCGGCGTCGGCGGTGACCGGGAGCAGCCGGTTCTCGACGAGGCGGAACAGTTCGACCCGCCGGTCATCGGGGTGCACGACGAGCAGCTCGCGGACGCCGAGGGCGGCGTAGAAGTCGAGTTTGGCGTAGGTCTCGTCCCCCGGTGAGCGGATCTCCACGACCAGCTCTGCCCCCTCCGCGCCCCGTTCGGACACCGCGCCGGGCAGGCAGTACAGCTGGTCCGGCACCCGGTAATCCGTACCGGATCGGAAAAGTCCGGTCGCGTAGGACGGTCGCAGACCGCGCTGCCGGGCAATCGGCCCCAGGATGAGCAGCAGGTCGGTCGCCAAGCCCTGGTGCGGACCGGCCGGAGGGACCACGTGGAGGACGCCCTCCCACACCTCGTCGCGGCCATCCAGGCCGAGCCGACGACGCTGCTCGAGCATCCCGGCCGGCGCCTGGAGGAACACCGCCTGCATGCGGTGAACGGTAGCCCGCGAGTCCAGCCACCACGGGTTGCTGTCAGGCGGAGCAGCATCATGGTCCGCCCGGCGACGGCAGGATGACCCGATGACCGAAGCAGATGCGCAGCAACCCGGCAACGAGGACTGGCCGCGCGAGGAGGGCGAGTTCGCGCTCGGTGACGTCAAGGTCGAGCGGGGCGGAACGATCCGTGACGCCCGCCTTGCCTACAGCACCCACGGCACGTTGGCCCCGGGTAAGGACAACGTCATCGTCTATCCGTGTAGCTACTCCGCCGACCACACCGACCTGGCGTGGCTGATCGGTCCGGACGGCGTCCTGGACCCCACCCGGTGGTTCATCGTGATCCCGGACATGTTCTCGAATGGCCGAAGCTCCAGCGCGGCGAGCACGGCGGACTTCCCGGACCTGGTCACCATCGGCGACAACGTCCAAGCGCAACGGCGGCTGCTTACCGAGCGGTTCGGCGTCGAGCAGATCGCGGCCGTCTACGGGTTCTCGATGGGCGCCATTCAGGCCTACCACTGGGCCGGCGCCCACCCCGCGCAGGTGCAACGCGCCATCGTGGTCTGCGGCAGCTCCCGGACGGCGGTGCACAACAGGGTGTTCCTGTCCGGGCTGCTACGCACACTGGAGGCCGCTCCGGAGCACCTCGGCGGCGGGCGGTTCGCAGCGGAACCGGTCGCGGCGCTGCGCGCATTCGGCCACATCTACGCCGGGTGGGGGCTCAGCCAGGACTTCTACCGGGCCGGACTCTTCCAAACGGTGCTCGGGTATGAGGACCTGGACAGTTTCCTGGCTGCCGAGTGGGTGGACTCCTTCGCCGAGCATCGGGCCGCCGACCTGTACGCCCAGGCGATGACCTGGTATCACGCCGACCTCAGCGCCGGTCCGACCTACGACGGGGATCTGGCGCGGGCGTTGTCGGCCATTCGCGCGCGGGTGCTGCTGCTGCCCAGCGAGACCGACCTCTACTTCCGGGTGGCCGACAACGCCGCGGACCTACCGCATCTGACCGACGCCGAGCTGCGCCCGATCCCGAGCATCTGGGGTCACCGAGCCGGCAGCCCACAGGGCCTGCCCGAGGAGACCGCTTTCCTGACCGCCGCCGTCCGCGACTGGTTGGACCGCTGATCGCACCGGGGACGCGGCGCCCAGCCGGAACCAGCAGGAAGGGAGACCCGGCGGGCACCAGACCTACCCGGGGAGGAAGCTCAGCCGGACCCGACGGACCGGGTTAGAACCGTTGGTGTCCACAACGACGACGCTCTGCCAGGTTCCCAACGCCATCCGTCCCGCCAGCACGGGGATCGTCACCGACGGGGACACCAGGGCGGGGACGACGTGGTCCCGGCCGTGCCCGGTGGGACCGTGCCGGTGCTGATAGCGGTCCTCGACGGGTAGCAGCCGCTGCAGGGTGGCGACCAGGTCCGGCTCGGTGCCGGATCCGGTCTCGATCAGCGCGATCCCGGCGGTGGCGTGCCGGACGAAGGCGTTCAGCAGTCCGTCGCCGCGGTCCCGGCAGAACGCGGCGAGCTCATCGGTCACATCGGTGACCACCTCGGGCGTGCGGATCTCGATCTCTGCGCTGTCCATGGTTGCCCACCCTCGCGCACCTTCACCCTCCGGACGACGCTGTCGCGTCTGTACCAGCCGGACGCTGTCGCGTCTGTGCCCTCCGGACGACGCTGTCGCGTCTGGCGATACCGTCGGGGGTGTGACCGTGCAGGACGTCGCCGGGCCCACCGGAGGGCCCGCGCTGGCCGCGGATTCCCCGGACGGTGCGCGGCTGTGGACGAACTGGGCCCGGACGGTGACAGCGTTCCCGGCAGCGGTCCACCTACCGGCCGGCCGCAACGCCATCGTCGAAGTGATCCGCGAGGTTGCCGATCACGGCAGCCGGCTGAAGGTGGTCGGGGCCGGCCACTCGCCCTCGGGGATCGCCGCGCCGGATCCGGGTACGCACCTGATGTCGCTGTCCCGGCATTCGCGGGTGCTGGACCTCGACGTCAGCCGCGATGAGGTGACCGTCGAGGCCGGCATCCGCCTGGACGCGCTCGTCGGCTTCCTGGCCACCCGCGGGTGGGCGCTGCCGACCCTGGGTTCGGTGGCTGCTCAGACGGTCGCCGGTGCTCTCTCCACCGGCAGCCACGGGTCGGGCGAGGGCGCGGTCGACCGTCATGTCAGCGCCCTGGAGCTGATCGACGCGACCGGGGATGTCCACCGCCTCACTCCACGCGAGGACGACCCGGACCACGCGCCGACCGCCGACGACAGTGCCGTCGCGCCGACTGCCGACGACAGTGCCGTCGCGGCGAACGCGCCGTCGGCCTTCGACGGCGCCCGGACCGCGCTGGGAGCCCTCGGGGTGATCAGCACCGCGACCCTGCGGGTGGTGCCTGCCTTCACCCTCTGCGCCACCATGACCGCGATGTCGCTGGAGCAGGGGATGGCCGAGCTGCCCACGATGGCCGGGGCGGAGCGGGCGCGGCTGTGGTGGTACCCGCACACGGACCGCGTCGTGCTCTGGCGGGCCTACCGGAGCGCCGAGGCGCCGCGACCGGCGTCCGGGCTGCGGACTGCCGCCGACCGGCTCGCCACCGGCGCACACGAGGCGGGACTGTGGGCGGCCGACGTCCTGCCCCCGCTGCTGCCGCTGGTCAACCGGCTGGCCGCCACCCGATTGCTCGGCTCGCGGCGCACCGTCATCGACACCGGGGACCGGGTGCTGACCCGCCCGGAGGGGATCCGTCGGCAGGTTCTGGAGTACGCAGTGCCAGCCGCAGCGGCAGCCGGCGTGCTGGGCGAGCTGCGCCGGGTGCTGCGCCGTCCGGGGCTGCGGGCGCCCGCTCCGGTCGAGCTGCGCTTCGGTCCCGCAGAGGTGGGTTGGCTGAACCCGTCGTTTGGCCGGCCGTCCTGCTGGATCGGGGTCGTCGGGTACCGGCCCTTCGGGCAGCCCTCGGACTGTGCGGCCTGGTTTGCCGCCGCCGGGGCCGTCCTCGCGGACGCCGACGGGCGCCCACACTGGGCCGCACCGCACGCCCACGACGCCGCCGATCTGTCAGGGCGCTACCCGCGGTGGTCGGACTTCGCGGCGCTGCGGCAGCAGCTGGACCCGGCGGGGCTGTTCGCCAACGCCTACCTGGACCGGGTGCTGGGCCCGGTCGGACGCGCCCGTTAGGCCGCTGACGCCGGCCGCGGAGGTCGCCGAAGGCGTGCCGACGCTGCTGGTGATCCGCCCAACGGGGATGGGCGACCTGCTCATGGGCCTGCCCGCGTTGCGCGCCCTGCGCCGGGGGTTCCCCGGCCATCGGCTGGTGACGACCTGCCCGCCCGACCTGGTCCCGTTGGCGCGACTGGCGGGGGTGGCCGACCGGTTCGTCAGCGGGCCGGCCGTCACCGGCGGCGCGGCTGATCCGTCACTGCACCGGGGTCGCAACGCCGCGATCCTCGATGAGGTCTTCGCCGAGCCGCCGCGCGGTGGTGCCGAGACGATCGTCGTCCTGAAGATGCCCGAGGCGGACCTGTCCCGGCGGGCGCTGGCCCGGCGACCCGGGCAGCTGCTCGGCTTCGGTCACCCCGACGTCGAGGCCACGGCCGGGCTGCCGCCCTACCGCCCCGACGATCACATCCTGGACCGCTGGGCGCGGCTGCTGGCACCGGCCGGGATCACCCCGGACCCGGCTGATCTCTACCTGGCCCTGCCCTGGGAGGCTCCCGGGACGCAACCGGACGCAGACCCGGTACCGGTCGGGCCGGGATGCGCCGCGCCGGGGCCCGCCGCGCCGACCGTGCTGCACCTCGGCGCCGGATCACCGAGCCGTCGCTGGCCGGCGCAGCGGTGGGCAGCGACGGCCGCGGGTTTGGCCGCCGACGGACACGCGGTGGTGCTGACCGGCAGCGGGGCCGAACGGGAGCTTGCCGCAGGGGTGGCCGCCCAGGCGGGGCTGAACGATCAGGTCAACCTGGCCGGACGGACCGACGTGGTCGCCCTGGCCCGGCTGGTCCGTTCAGCCCGCCTGGTGGTCAGCACCGACACCGGGGTGCCGCATCTGGCCACCGTGTTCGCCCGACCGTCGGTAACGATCTTCGGCCCCACCTCACCGCGGCAATGGGGCCCGCCGCCAGGTTCGCAGGGCCACCGGGTGCTGTGGGCCGGCCGCATCGGGTTGGAGTACGGCCCGCAGCCCGACCCGGGACTGCTGCTCATCGGCGCCGAGCAGGTGCTGGGCGCCGCGCGGGACCTGGCCGCGGTACGCGACCCCGATGCGCAGGACCTCGATGCGCGAATCGCGCCCGTCACCCGGTGACCCGACCCAGCAGGGTCAGGACAGTTGGCTGCGCACCTTATCGATCCCCGACCGGACGCCGGCCTTGGCGGCCCCGAGTGCCTGCGGCCCCGGCTTCTGCATCTCCCCCTGCTGGGCGGTCAGTGCGACCAGGACCCCAGTCAGCGACGGGATCACCCACTGCAGGACCCGCAGCTGCTGCTGCCGCTTGGCCACGTCCGGCGGCGTCAACTCCGAGGGCTTGACGCCGCCCTCGGTCGGCACCGGCTGATAGTGCTCCTCCTTCTGACCGATCCACCCGGACGCGGCGGTCGCCACCAGGGCCAGCACGGTCACCGCCGTCTTGCCACCGCTGGCCGCCGCCACCCCGTGCTGGTTGCGGATGCGGTGCCGGTTGGTGACGACCAACCCGACCGCGCCGATCAGGTGGGCGCCGATGGCGGCCGCGCTGACCGGGGTCCAGCGCGCCCAGCCGGCACTGGCGACCTTCAGCCGCTCTGTCGGGTCGCTGACGTCGTTGGCGGCACCGTTGATCCCCACCGCCCCGGCCAGTGACCCGCCGAACCAGGCGGCCAGCCCGGCGTCGTGCAGCGTGCGAAGAACCAGTTCCCTGCTGGGCATGTCATTCCCCATCGGTGTCGTCGAATCGAGCTGCTGTGGTCCCGGGACCGTGCCCGGAAAGCGTCCGATCAACCTAGCCAGGCCCCGACCAACCCGCACCTCCGGGTCACTGCGACAGCTCGGGGCCCGCGCCGGTGCCAGGATCGCGCAGGGCGGGATCGATGCGCGGTGACGCGAGACGGGGAGGCGGCGGTGTCGGGCGGGTTACAGGCGCAGGCTGCCGCGGAGAACTTCCCGGTCGCCGGGCGGTTGCTGCCGCCGCGGTTGCGTCGGGACCTGACCGCGCTCTACGGTTTCGCCCGCTCGGTGGACGACATCGGCGACGAGGGCCCCACCACCGGTGAGCAGCGACTGGCCGCCCTGGACGAGGTCGACGCGGACCTGGACCGGCTGTTCACCCACCAACCGGCCCGGCTGGGCTTCGTGGCCGGGCTGACGGCGACGGTGGCCGAGCACGACCTGCCGCGGGAGCCGTTCGAGCGTCTGGTGGCCGCCAATCGACAGGATCAGTCCGTCACCCGCTACGCGACCTGGGATCAGCTGCGTGAGTACTGCCGGCTCTCGGCGGACCCGGTGGGCCGTCTGGTGCTCGCGGTGACCGGTTCCAGCAGCCCCGAGCGGGTCGCCGCCTCGGATCGGATATGCACCGCGCTGCAGGTCCTCGAGCACCTGCAGGATGTCGCCGAGGATGCCCACGCGGGGCGCATCTATCTGCCCGAGCAGGACATGCGCCGGTTCGGCGTGGACCGGCAGAACCTGACCGCGCCCACCGCCAGCCGCCCGTTGCGGGCCCTGGTTGCGTTCGAGGCGGTGCGGGCCCGGGACCTGCTGGAGTCCGGATCGGAGCTGGTGGGCGCGCTACACGGTGCCGCCCGGCTGGCGGTGTCCGGGTTCGTGGCCGGGGGCCTGGCGACACTGCGGGCGCTGAGCGCCGCCGGATGGGACGTGCTGGCCCAGCCGGTGCGACCCTCGCGTCGGGTCACGATGACCACGGCCACAGGGCTGCTGGTCCACGCCGCGCGTCGGGGCGGCCGGTGAGATCCGAGGCGCCGGCGACCGCGGTTCGGTCCGATGGGCAGCTGGCCGAGCAGGTGGCGTCGGCCTACCGCACCTGCGAGCAGATCACCGCGACTGAGGCCGGGAACTTCGCGTGGGGGATCCGGCTGCTGCCGGCGCCGCGGCGGCGGGCGCTCTCGGCGGTGTACGCGCTGGCCCGCCGGATCGACGACATCGGCGACTCATCGGCCCCGCCGGCCAGCCGCGAGCTCGCGCTGCATGAAGTTCGGGACCAGCTTGCGGACCTGAGCGCCGTCGTGCCCGACCCGTCGTCGTGGCCGCGGCAGGACCCGGTACTGCTCGCGGTGGCCGACGCCACCGCCCGGTTCGGGCTGCCGTTGACCGAGTTCGGGATTCTGCTCGACGGCTGCCTGGCCGATGTGCGCGGCATCCGGTACGAGGATTTCGACCAGCTCGTCGGCTACTGCCGGCAGGTCGCCGGGTCCATCGGACGACTGTCGATAACAGTGTTCGGTGACCACGACCCCACCGGGCCGGTCGGGCCGCTGGCCGACGCACTCGGCACGGCGCTGCAGGTGACCAACATCGTCCGCGATATCCGGGAGGACTCGCGCAACGGCCGAGTCTACCTGCCGGCGGAGGATCTACGCCGTTTTGGATGCACCCTGGCCCTTGACGAGAGCGGTGAGCTCGCCGATGATACGGAAGCACTGATCGCGCTGGTGGAGTACGAGGTGGTACGGGCACTGGACTTCTTCGAGCTGGGACTACAGATTCTGCCGGTGCTGGACCGCCGCAGTCGGGCCTGCTGCGCAGCGATGGCCGGCATCTATCGGGAAGTGCTGCTCCGCATCGCCGAGCGACCCAGAGCGGTGCTCTCCGGCAGGGTGAGCCTGCCGGATCGGCGCAAGCTGGCCGTCGCGTTCACGTCGTTGGCCGGCTCATGGCGCCCGGCGAGAGCAGGGGTCACGGCGTGACCGTGCAGCCATCGGCGTTGCCAGTCGTGGTGGTGGGCGCCGGGTTGGCCGGGCTCACCGCGGCGCTGGACCTGACCGCGGCCGGGCACCGGGTCGTGGTGCTGGAGTCCCGGGCGCGGGCCGGTGGATCCACGACCTCCTTCGAACGAGCCGGCACCGACGGGCGGCCCGGCCTGATCGTCGATACCGGCCAACACGTCGGGCTGCGCTGCTACCACGAATGGCTGGGGCTGCTGCACCGCCTCGGCACCGCCGACCTCGTGCAGCTGCAACCGCGGATGCGGATCCCGGTGCTCGGCCACGACGGGGTGCGGGGCGTTCTGCAACGTGACCACCTGCCGGCCCCGGCGCACCTGCTGCGGACGCTGCTCGGCTACCGCCTGCTCTCCCCCGGGGAGCGGGCCCGGGCGCTGCGGGCGGCGGTCGCGCTGCGCGCGCTGGACCCGGACGACCCGGCGCTGGACGGGGCGAGTTTCGGCGAGTGGCTGCGGGACCACGACCAGGCTGCCCCGGCCGTCGAGGCGCTGTGGGACCTGTTCACGGTGGCGGCCTGCAACGCCGGCGCCGCGGAGGTCTCCCTGGCCGTGGCCGCCACCGTGCTGCGCCGGGCGCTGTTGGACGCGCCCGACGCCGCCGACATCGCCCTGCCGCAGGCTCCACTGGCGGCGGTGCACGTCGACCCGGCCGTTCGGGCACTGCGCGGCGCCGGCGCGACGGTGGACATGCGTAGCCCGGTCAAGCAGGTCCGTGGCGGCGACGGCGAGCTGGCGGTCCTGACCGGCGACGGTGTCATCCGCGCCGCCGGGGTCGTCTGCGCGGTGCCCGCCCATGCCGCCGAATCGCTGCTGCCCGCCGAGGTCCCCGTGCCGACGCTGGACTATCAGCCGATCGTCAATGTGCATGTGGTTTTCGATCGAGTCGTACTGGCCGAGCCGTTCCTGGCCACCCTGGACGCCGACGTGCAGTGGGTGTTCGACCGCACCGGACCATCCGGGCTGCGGGGGGCCGGGCCGCGGTGGGCCGGTGCTCAGTACCTGGCGATCTCGCTGTCGGCGGCGCAGCGTGTCGTCGACTCCCCGGCCTCGGTGCTGCAGGACCGCGTGGTGGCGGCGTTGCGGGCGATGCTGCCCGCGGCTGCGCCGGCCGGAGTGCTCGACGCCTTTGTGACCCGCGAGCGGCGCGCGGCCTTTGTCGCAGCGCCCGGCAGCGGTGCCCGGCGGCCGGCAGCCCGAACCGGGGTGAGTGGACTGGTCCTGGCCGGGGCCTGGACGGCGACCGGGCTGCCGGACACCATGGAGGGCGCCGTCGTCTCCGGCCACGCGGCGGCGCGGGCGCTGGTCGGCGTTCGCGAGCAGGTGACGGTGCGCGCCGACCGTGAGAGGATCCGGAGCGGATGACTACCACCCTCCCGCCCCAGGTCACCGCCGCCCGGGACCTGGTCGATGCGGGGCTGCGCGACGCGGTTGCGACCCTTGGCGCCGATGTACGGGCCGTCGTGGAGTACCACCTCGGTTGGCGTGACGAACACGGACGTCCCCGCTCCGCCCCGGCGGGTAAGGCGGTGCGGCCGGCGCTGGTCATGTTGGGCGCCGAGGCGGCCGGGCTGACCGGACCGGCCGCGGCCGCAGTGCCCCAGCTGGCGGCCGCGGTGGAACTGGTGCACGACTTCTCGCTGCTGCACGACGACGTCATGGACGGCGACACTGCTCGCCGGCACCGGCCCACCGCCTGGACGGTGTACGGGGTGCCCGCCGCGATCCTGGCTGGCGATGCGATGCTCGGGCTGGCCGTCGACGTGCTGCGCCGCAGCACCGCGGATCCGGCGGCCGCGGGCCGGGCGACCGGGTGTCTGACCAACGCGGTCCAGCGACTGGTCGACGGGCAGATGGCCGACGTCGCCTTCGAGCGACGGGACCGGGTCAGCCTGGCCGAATGCCTGGTGATGCAGTCGGGCAAGACGGCCGCGCTGATGCGGTGCGCGACCTCGATCGCCGCTGTCGCGGCCGATGCGCCGGCCGCAACCATCGCGGACCTGGCGTGGTTCGGCGAGCACGTGGGGATGGCATTCCAGGCCGTCGACGACCTGCTGGGATTGTGGGGGAGCCCGGACCAGACCGGCAAACCTGCGCTGGCCGACCTGAAGGTCCGCAAGAAATCGGTCCCCATTGTCGCGGCCCTGGAGGCCAGGGGTCCCGCTGCGGACCAGCTGCGGGCGGCGTTCGCCGAGCCCGAGCCATTCGTCGATGCGCAGCTACCTGGGCTGGCCCAGCTGGTCGAGGCCGCAGGGGGTCGGGCCCGGGCCGAGAGCGAGGCGGGTCAGCAGCTGGCTGCTGCCCGCTCACGGCTGCACGCGCTGGACGCGGCAGGGGCACCGCCGGAGGCGACGGGTGCTCTCTGGGAGCTGGCCGGGTTCGTCACCGGCCGCGATCACTGAGCACCGCTCACTGTCTCGGTGACCCGTCGAAAGTGATCGTGCGGGGAGACAGCTGAGCGTCCGACCGGTCGACCGCGTTCGTCCGACGTTCACCCCGCGTTGATCAGCAAGCTGCGTTGCGTCGTTAGCGTCCGGACCGTCCGCACGGATTCCCTCGACGGAGGAGCAGCAGGCATGCGACGCAGAACATGGCTCTCACCGGTGGTCGCCGCCGCCCTGGTGGCGACCGGATCGGTCGCCGCCGCGGCGACCATCGGCAACAAACCGCTGGACAGCAATCTCGTCGGCCGCCAGGCGGACGGTTCGGTCCTGGTAACCGAGAACAAGTACGTCACCCCCGCCGGCAGCACGATCGAGCAGACCGGACGCCCGATGGACACCGGGATCTCCCCGGACGGGCGCACCGCGGTCACCCTCACCAGGTCCGGCAAGGGCCTGTTCACCGTCTATGACCTGGCCGGTCAGAAGGTGGTGCAGCAGTACACCCCGCCGAAGGGCGTCGGATCCGGCGGCGTCGGCGTCGGGGGGGTGCTGTGGTCCAAGGACGGGAAGTACGTCTACGTCACCCAGATCCGCAACGTGCTCCGGCTCACCGTGGCGGCCGACCGCACCCTGACCGACCCGCTGGTCATCGACCTGCCCACGGTCGACACCCCGGTGGCGAACCCGCCGGACCCGGCCGCGCCGCCGCTGCGCCCGATCCCGGCCGGGCAGGACGGGGCCCCGGCCGCCCCGCTGCCCAGCGACCTGCAGTGGGCCCCGGACGGCAGGCACATCCTCGTCGTGCTCGACGGGTATGACCGGCTGGCCTCGATCGACACCACCACCAATGCGGTGGACAACCAGCTCTCGGTCGGGATCGCCCCGCGCGATGTCGCCGTCATCGGCACCCACGCCTTCGTCACCAACGAGGGTGGCCGGGTTCCGGACCGGACCGATTTCACCAACCTCAGCTACGACTCCCCGGTGGTCGCCGACACCACCGACGGGCGCGCCGACACCGGCACCGTCTCCGAGATCGACATGGTCAGCAGGCGGCTGGTCCGCACGTACACCGTCGGGCTGGACCCGTCGAGCATGACCACCCACGGCACCGACCTGCTGGTCACCAACTCCAACGACGACACCGTCTCGATCATCGACACCAAGGCGGGCAAGGTCGCGCAGACGGTCGACGTCAACCCGCTGCCAGGTAAGCCCTACGGCAGCTCGCCGAACGCCCTCGCCTTCGTCGACCCGACCCACCTGCTGGTCAGCCTGGGCCGGGACAACGCGGTGGCCGTCTACACCTACAAGGACGCCACGACCCCGGTCGGCTTCAGCGGGCTCGCGCCGACGCTGTGGTACCCGGGCACGCTGATCTGGGACGCCCCGCTGGGCAAGGTCGTGGTCGGCAACCTCAAGGGCGTGGGCGCCCTGGGTGAGCCGAACACCATCACCGAGGGACCGGGCACCCAGCCCGCGACCGGGCATCAGGTCTACGCCGATGTCGGTGCGCTGCAGCTGGTCGGCGTCCCCACGCCCGCGCAGATGACGACCTACACCCGCCAGGTGTTCGCCAACAATCAGTGGAACGGGCTGGCCGACCGCAACAAGGTCGGGGACGGCAAGGCCAGGCCGGTCCCGGTGCCGACGCGCATCGGGGATCCCAGCACCATCAAGCACGTGTTCGTCATCGTGCGGGAGAACCGCACCTACGACCAGGTGCTCGGCGACGACCCGCGCGGCAACGGCGAGCCGGCCTACGCCCAGTTCGGCAAGCAGACCACGCCCAACTCCCACGCCCTGGCGAAGTTCGGCCCGCTGATCGACAACCTGTACTCCAACGGGACCAACTCCGCCACCGGGCACACGTGGTTGGACGCGTCGTTCGTCAACGACTACCTCGAGCGGTCCTACGCCAACTACGTGCGCGACTACGGCCAGCCGGACGCGCTGGTCTACCCGCGCTCGGGTTTCCTGTGGGACAACGCGATGCGGCACGGGCTGGACGCGAAGGTCTGGGGTGAGTACGCGGAGTACTTCACCGGACCGGACGGGCGCCGGGCGCAGGGCACGTGGTCCCAGTGGTACAAGGACTCCCAGATCCTGGAAGGCAAAGCGAGCGGTGCTCTGCACGCCCCGATGGGGTACTTCCAGACCAAGGCCGACGTGCCCAGCCTGGACGGCATCCTCTCCCGGGACTACCCGAACTTCCAGGAGCAGATCCCCGACCAGTACCGCGCCGACATCTTCCTGCGTGACCTCAAGCAGTACGAGAAGCAGGGCTCGATGCCCGCGCTGAACATGCTGTGGGTGATGGAGGACCACACCGCAGGGCTGCGTCCGGGGTACCCGACGCCGTCGGCGATGGTGGCCGACAACGACCTCGCGACCGGTCGGATCATCGACGGCATCTCGCACTCGAAGTTCTGGAAGGACAGCGCGATCTTCGTGATCGAGGACGACAGCCAGAACGGTGTCGATCACGTCGACGGGCACCGGAACGTCGCCATGATCGCCAGCCCGTACGCGAAGAAGGGCGTGGTCGACAGCACTTACTACACCCAGCTGAACGTGACGCGCACCATCGAGCAGATCCTCGGACTGCCGCCGATGAACCAGCTCGACCTGGCCGCGACGCCGATGTACAAGCTGTTCACCACCAAGGCGGACAAGACCCCGTACACCGCGCTGCCCAACCAGATCCCGCTGGACACCCTCAACGCCGAGCCGACGCCGACGACCTCGAAAATGGCCGCGGCCTGGACGGCATGGTCGAAGAAGCAGAACTTCAGCAGTGAGGACGAGCTGCCCTTCGCACCGTTCAACCGGCTGACCTGGTACGCCTCGAACGACTTCACCAAGCCCTACCCGGGCGACAGTGCAGTGCTCACCCCGGCCCAGGTCGAGGCGAAGTTCGGGCACCAGGTCGTGGACAACAACGACCGGCTCAGCAGGGCAGGTTCGCCGCACTTGGCGGGAGAGCTGGACTGAGCACCGCAACCGCACGTCCGGGCGGCGGGGTGGGAACCATTCCCACCCCGCCGCCCGGCGCGGGCGACAGCCACGTTTCCCAGTCCGGTCCGGGCGATCAGATCGACGGCGGACCGGTGACGGTCTCACCGCCGGCGTTGCTGCAGATCCGCGAGGTCAGCAAGAGCTACGGCGGACATACGGCCCTGGCTGGGATCGATCTGGACGCCGCGGCGGGTCAGGTGCACGGTCTACTCGGTCCGAACGGCGCCGGCAAGACGACACTGCTCTCCCTGGTGCTCGGATTGGCCAACGCCGACGGGGGGTCGGTGACAGTGAGCGGTGCTCCGGTCGGGACGCCGCAGGCCGCGGCGGTCACGGCGGGACTGGTGGAGCCCGCCTTCTGGCCGTACCTGTCCGGGCGGGCCAACCTGGCGGCTCTGGCGCGCCTGGACGGTGGCGCGGCCCGGGTCAGGGTGGACGCCGAGCTGGCCCGCGTCGGGTTGGTCGAACGCGCCGATACCAGGGTGGGCGGCTGGTCGCTGGGAATGCGGCAGCGACTGGGTATCGCCGCGGCCCTGCTGCGCCGGCCCCGCCTGCTGGTGCTGGACGAGCCCACCAACGGCCTGGATCCCGAGTCCCTGCTGATGTTCCGTGCCCTGGTCCGGCAGTTGGCCGCCGACGGGGTGGCTGTCCTGCTCAGCTCGCATGCAATCGGCGAGGTCGCCGGGTTGGCAGATCGGGTGACGATCCTGGCCGCCGGACGGGTGGCGTTCACCGGCGCGACCGCTGAACTGGCCGCCCGGGCCGCCGATCCCGAACACCGGATGCTCACCTCCGATGACACGCGCGCCGCGCAGCTTGCAACCGACCGGCCGGGGCTGCGTATGCACCGGGCGTCCGACGGTGGACTGTTGGTCATCGCCTCCCAGTCCCGGCTGGATGACTACGTCCTGCAGCTGGCTGCCGCTGGAATCGCGGTGCGCCGACTCACGTTGGCGACCGACCCGTTGGAAGCATTGTTCTTCCACCTGACCGACGCCGGTGCGGCGTGAGCGCGCCGCTCACGGTCCCGGTCGCCACCGGGTCGACGTCCGTAGCGGACGTCACCCGACGACCCGGGGTTCGCGCGGTCTACGTCGTCGAGGTGCGCAAGCTGCTCGCACAATCGATGGTCCGGGCAGTGTTCCTGCTGCTCGTCGTCGCACCGTTCGCGTTCGCCGGTGGGCTGAGCCTGCAGGACACCGTGCCGGCCGACACCCTGTTCGGCCGCTGGTCGCTGACCAGTGGATTCGCGATCCCCCTGCTGGTGCTGGGGTTTGCCGGCGCGTGGGCGATCCCGTTGTTGACCGCCCTGATCGGGGGGGCGGTGTTTGCCGCCGAAGACGGACTGGGCACCTGGCCGACCCTGCTGACCCGTTCGGTGAGCCGTTCTGCGGTGTTCGCTGGCAAGACCCTCGCGGCGCTGAGCTGGGCGCTGCTGGTAATGGTGGTCCTGGCGGTGATGAGCCTGCTCGCGGGCGTGCTGATGGTCGGACGCTCGCCGTTGGTCGGCTTGGATGGAGCACCGCTCTCAGCGGGCCGGGCGAGCTGGTTGGCCCTGGCCGCATGGGGCATCGATCTGCTACCGGCGCTGGCGTTCTCGGCGATGGCGGTGTTCTTCTCGGTGCTCTCCCGCCGCGTCACCGTCGGCATCGGGGCTCCGGTTGTCATCGGACTGCTCATGCAGCTCAGCTCGCTCGTGGCCGGGCTCGGTGGGGTCCGGTTCCTGCTGCTGAGCAGCGCCTTCGATGCCTGGCACGGCTTCATCCGGCGCGATCCCTACGGCGGTCCGGCGTGGTCCGGCGCGTTGATCAGCCTGGCGTACACGGTGGTGCTGTTGGCCGTCGCTCGGGAGCTGTTCCTACGCCGCGACGTCTCGGGGGACCGACGATGAGCCGGTATGCCCGCATCCTCCCGGCAGTGCTGGCTGTTGGAGCGTTGCTCACTCTTTCCGGATGTGGGCAACCCGGGCTGAGCCGCCAGCCGTTACAGGACGCCGTCGCGACGACGTTCACCAACCTCTACGCGCTGCGACAGCAACAGCTGCGGCGCCCGGTCCCGAGCGCGGCGGCGCTGGGCGCGACGGCCCGCTGCGACAAGGGCGGCCCCGACGTGCCCGACGTCGGGCCCGGTGACACGTGGACCTGTCTGCTGGTGTGGCAGGCCGACGGTCCGGGTACCCCGGTCGGTGCGAGCTATGAGGTCCAGTTGAAAACTGACGGCTGCTATACCGCCGACGGGCCACCCTCGGTGGTTGGGCAACGGCTGGTCCCCGTGCCCGGTGGCCGGCCGGCGATGAACCCGATCGCGTCCTTCGACGGCTGCTTCGACGCCAGCTGATCGTCGTCCACGGACAAGCGATCGCCGACGAACAGCCGGTCAGTCGTCCACGAACAACCAGTCGCCCACGAACACCCCCGGACGCCGTCGCAGCCTTACAGGGGCAGGTGCGGAATCCCCAGCTGGCGTAACGCCGGGTCCTCGGTCACCACCGTCCAGCCGCGGCGGCGAGCCGTGGCCGCAATGAGGCGATCGAACGGGTCGGTTCGCGAGTCCGGGAGCGTTCCGATGGCCCAGGCGTCCTCATGGGTCACGGGCACGAGCGAGAACCCCTGATCCGAGCAGGCCGTGGCGAAGCTCTGGCCGTCCGGCAACTCGAGGGTCAGCTTCCCAATGGCGATTTTAATGGCGACCTCCCACGTCGACGCCGCGCTGAGATACGCCGTGTCGGCGCCATCGACGGCCCGGCGGACTGGTGGGCTCAACCGAGGATCGTCGGCAAGCCACCACAGCGCGATGTGGGTGTCCAGGAGTAGGGACGTCACAGGATGGGGCCGCGGTAGGCGTCGAACGCCTCCAGCGGCTCGTCGAAGTCGGGGCTCATGTGCACCCGGCCGCGAAGCGCCCCGGGTACGGCGATCTTGCGAGGTCGCTCGGCGATCAACCTTGCCACCGGAATGCGGCCACGGCGGATGATGATTTCCTCACCCGCCTCGACCCGGCGTACGAGGTCCGACAGCTTGGTCTTGGCCTCATTGAGCGGAATGATGTCCGTCATGCCCGACAACCCTAGACGAGGTGGTCAAGCTGGTCGACCAACCCAGGGTCGGCCTCGGTTTGCCACGCCCGGCAGGTTGTCAGCTGTCGATGCGCACCAGTTCGTCGGAGTGGATCTGGTTGCAGCGCTGTGCCGCGTCCTGGTACACGGCGGTGGTCCGCGCCAGCGAGCCGGCCCAGTCCAGGCCGGTGGGAACGGTCAGGTTGTGCCGGCGCATCCGCTCCAGCACGACCGCGTTCTGCAGTAGTTCGGCCGACCGCCGCCCCATGTCGGCATCGGACGGGGTGATCAGCCCTTCGACGCCGTCATGGATGAAGTCGGTGACCCCGCCACCGGCCATCGCGGCCACCGGCACCCCGGCGCACCGCGCCTCCAGGGCGGCGATCCCGAACGACTCGTGGTGCGCGGGGGCCAGGTAAAGATCGCTGACGGCCAGCTGCTCGGCGATCGCGTCCCGGCTCAGTCGGCCGGTCAGCTGCACCCAGTCGGTCATCCGACGGGCCCGCAGCTGTGCGGCCACCGCCGAACGCTGCGGCCCGTCACCGATGATGACCGCCCGCAGTGGCACCGTCGGGTCCATCCGTGCTCGGATGTCGGCCAGGATGTCGACGGTCGGCAGCGGGCGTTTGCGCGGTGCCAGCCGCATCACCGTCACGATTGTGCGCCCCGGCCCCTGCGGTGACCCGGCCGTGGGCCGTCGCCACACGCCCGGTTCGATGCCATTGGGCAGCACCGTCACCGGGGTCCGCACGAACGGCTGCAGGATCGCGGCCGCCGCCCGACTGACCGCGGTCCAAACCACCGCCGGGCCCAGTGCCCGGACCACTCCGGCGAAACCCCGCCCGACCGTCGCCGTCGGGGTGATCATCGAGTGGACCGTCACCACGACGGGCAGCCCCTGCCGGGTGGCCTGCCGGGCGGCCGCCCAGGACAGCGGCGAGACGATCGAGGAATGGCAGTGCACGACGTCGGCGCCGGCCAGGTGTTCACCGGCCGGGCGACGGCGCCACCAGGGCCGCTCGGGGTGGCGGATGTCAAGGCCGTCGCCGTGCTCGCCGGGGGTCAGGGTCAGCACGCGTACCCGGTCCCCGGCGCGGATCTGCTCGCGCGCGAGGTCGTGCACCTGCATCTCGATGCCCCCGACGCGGGGCAGGAACACGTCGCTGACCTGCACCACCCTCATGCGACACCGGGCCCTGCGGTCCGGCGGCGGCCACCGTGCTGGCCCCGGGTCAGCGCCCAGCCGGCCGCCACGACACCGCCGACCGGGATCTCCAGGGCAAAAGTGAACAGCCGGTAGATCAGGGCCGCGCTGACCGCGACCGCCGCGCCGGACCCGGACAGGATCAGCACCGTGGCGACCCCGGACTCGGTGAACCCCGCCCCGCCCGGGCTGAAAGGGATCAGCGACAGCAGCCGTTCGACACCGACCGCCGCGACGATCGCCAGCAGCGGCAGCGGGCTGTGCAGCGCCCGCAGGCACAGGTCGAGCAGCAGGCACAGCAACGCCAGGTAGCCGAGCACGCCCATGGTCAGCGAGCGCCAGCGTCGGGTGATCACCTCGACGCCGACCCGGCGGACCCGCAGGATCCACGCCGGCAACCGGTCGCGTGCCGCCCGGTCGGGGCGCCGCCGCCAGCGGTCAGCGCGGTCAGCGGCCCGCCCCACGGCCCGACCGAGCCACCCCATCGCGGAGTTACGCGCCGAGAGCGCCAGCATCGCCATCACCAGCACCGTACCGACCAGCCCGCCGAGCCCGAGCACCCGGGAGTAGGGGGAGTTCGGATCGACCAGCGCCCAGACGGTGATCCCGCCGAACCCGAGCGCAGCGCGGGCGGCGAAGTTCCAGACGTTGCTCACGGCCAGGAAGGCGGTCCATACGACGCTGCCGAACCCCCAGGAGCGGGCCATCGCCGTCGTCAGCCCGACGCTGGCCGGTCCACCGAGCGGGATCGCGTTGGCCAGGGCGCTGCCGGCCAGGTTCAGACTCAACGCCCGCCGGGTGGACAGGCCGGTCATCGAGGAGGTCAGAACGAGCGAGTGCAGCACGATGCCGGCGGCCCAGACCACCGCGAGCAGGGTCCACCACCCGGGATGGATCGAGGCGGTGATCGATCCGATGTCCCCCCAGCTGGTGCCTGCCACGCGCGGCAGCGCCCCGATGACGGCGACCCCGATGGCGACCACGAGCACGCCACCGATCAGCCGCACCGCCGACCGGCGGGTCGAGGTGGCTGACGTGGCTGAGGCGGCGGGCCGCGGTGCGGTGCTGGCCCCGGTGCCGCTCACCCGTCGAGTGTCCGGGACCGGTGGTGAGATTTTGGGAAGTTCCGCTGCGACGGGCCGATCCGCCCGGTGGGAGGCTCGTGCGGTGCGCCGGTTCACCCTCGTCTCCTTCCATGCCCACCCCGACGACGAGGTGTTGCTGACCGGCGGCACTCTGGCGCGGGCCGCCGCGGAGGGCCATGAGGTTATCCTCGCCGTCGCCACCGCCGGAGAGGCTGGACTGGCCTCTTCCGCCGCGGGCGGTCCTTACCTGGGCGCGACCCGGATGGCCGAGCTGCGCGCCGCCGCCGATGCGCTGGGGGTCGCCCGCGTCGTCCCGTTCGGATTCCCCGACTCCGGCTGGCGCGATTCCGCCGTGTCCGGTCCGGGCGTGTTCAGCGCGCTGGATCCCGCCGTCGCTGCCGCGCCTCTGATCGAGCTGCTGCGCGAGGTTCACGCCGACGTGCTCACCACCTACGACCCGGCCGGCGGCTATGGGCACCCGGACCACGTACAGGTCAACCGGGTCGGGGCGCTGGCCGCGCGGGCGGCGGGGACCGCGAGCGTGCTGGAGGCGACCCTGGATCGCGATCTGGTGGCGCGGGCCACCCGGCTGGTCAGCGCGTTGCCGCGGCTGCACGATGCCGGCCGCCCCACTCAGACCGCTCAGTTGTGGACGGCTCGCGCCGAGCTGACCCACCGCGTCGACGTCCGGGCCTTCACCGCCGCGAAGCGGGCCGCGATGCGCGCCCATTCCAGCCAGGCCAGCGCGCAGGAGGGCACCCGCACGCTGCGGCTGCTGCTGCGCCTGCCGGACTGGCTGTTCGACCGGGTGCTGGGGCAGGAGTGGTTCGTCGACCGAACCCGGGGACCGGGTCGCTGCGACGACGTGTTCGCCGGGGTCCGGTAGGCCGACTCCTCATCAGGAGCCACAGCGGTCCTGACCCCTGAGCCTGCTGTCTGCGCCCGCTCGGGCGGCTGCCCGATGATCCACTGAGGAGCCCGGCGGTCCGGTCGGCAGTTCGTCACCGCACTTCTCCGGTCCGCGTGCCGTTTCCGCAGGTGGCCGCGATCGACGGCAGCGAGTGTGGCGAGCAACTGCCGGCCCCGGGCCGGCGGGACGCCAACGCCGCCTTTCCCATCGGGGATTGCCGGCTCGAAGGGCCGACAGGTCACCGAGAAGGCTGGGAGGGCGGAGTTTGGTCACCGTTTCGGATCGGGTTGAGTACGAGCAGGGCGGCAGCGGTGACGGCAATAAGCCAGAACCCGGCGATGGTCGGTCGGGCCCCAAGAGCACCCGCCGCGGCTCCGGAGACAAGTGCCGCAATGGGGGCGGCGCTGGTTCCGACCACCTGGGAACCGGATGAGACCCGGCCGAGAATAGAACGGGGCGCGGACCGCTGGCGCAGGCTGCGCATGAGGATGCTGCTGCAGACAACGCCGAGAGTGGGAACCGAGGTGCCGACGACGAACAGTGCCAGCCCCGCCCCCGGATAGGTCAACGCGGTCAGAAACCCGAAGGGAAAGGTTATGGCGGGGACAACGGCCAGGGCGCGGGTCGTGCCGAGCTGACGGGCTACGGGGGAGGCGATCATTGCGCCGAGAACGCCGCCGACACCCTCGCCCACCAGCAGGACACCAACGAGCGCCGGTCGGACGCCGACGGTGTTGATGAGCAGCAGCGCCTGCAACGTCCCGACGCCGGTCAGCGTCGCGTTGATGGCGGCACTGGTGAAGGAAAGCCGACGCAGGGTGTGGTGACCGAACAGCAGTCGTAAACCGTCAGTCACGTCCCGAAAGATCGACGGCGAAGCAGCTGAGGTGCTTGCGGGTGGACAGGGTTTCGGGGCCGGGCTCAGGGACCAGAGGCAGAATACGGAAACTGCGAAGGAGATCGCATTCGCGGTGAAGGCGGAGATGATCCCGAGCAGGTGGGTCAGGGCGCTACTCACGGCCGGACTGAGCACGTCGGTCGCGGATTCGGCTCCCTGCAGTCCGGCGTTCGCCGATTCCAGGTCGGCGTCGGCGACCAGGGCTGGCGGAAGGACAGCAACGGCCGCCTGGGAGATGACGGCGGTGACCCCCGCGGCGAAAGCGAGCACGATCAACTGCCACAGGCGCAGTGCGCCGAGCGCGGCCAGCAGTGGGACTGCGGCGAACAGCGCAGCCGAGCCGGCATCGGCGATCATCGCCAGCCGCCGACCCGACCAGCGGTCGACCCAGGCACCAGCCGGCAGGCCTATCAGTAGCCACGGGGCCCACACCGCAGCCTCCAGGACGCCGATCAGTTGCGGTGGGGCGGCGAACACACTGACGGCCAGGACCGGCAGCGCGACGGCTCCGACCCCGGTGCCGGCGGCGGAGGTGGTTGTTCCGGTCAACAACCGTCGGTAGGGGGCATCGCGTCTGACCAGCGAGGTCGTGCCCTGGTGCGTCGGCGTGGCGCTCATGGGCCAACCGTGGGAGCACTGGTCCCCGGGTACCAGAGATTCGTCTGGGTCCGTAAGGTCGGCTGGTGCGGATCGGTGCCGGAGTCGCGGATCTGGCCCGCACGCGGTTCGCGATCTCACCGCTGCACGAGTTGGACGGACTGCTCCGGGCGTTGACGGGTCTGTCCGGGTCCCGGCTTCCCCGCCGGTGGGCGTCCCGACTTCATCCGGTTCTGCGGCGGTTACGGGCCACCACCGACCTCGACGCGTTGCTGGCGTTGCAACGCCGCGACGGCGGGGCCGAGTTCGTCGTTCCGCCGCCCGCGGCCGCCGACCAGAGCATCGCCGACGACCTCGCGGCCGTGCGGTCCACTCCTGCGGATGTGCTGCGCGCCGAGATCGCGCAGTGTCTATCCGACCGTCCGGACCTGCGCCCGGATCTGCGCGCGGTGCTGGCCAGCGAACGGGCCGGTGAGCGACTCGCCGCTGCCCTCGCTGCGGCGTGGGACGGGTTGCTCGCCGATGACTGGGGCAGCGTGCGTGCCCTGTGCCAGCGGGACATCACCTGGCGGGCGGACCGACTCACCAGGTCCGGTTGGGCAGCCGCGATGGACCAGCTGCACCCTCGGGTCAGCTGGGACGGCGCCGGGGTGACGGTCCGGGGCCATCGGGAGCCGGATATCGAACTGGGCGGTCAGGGACTGCTGCTGGTGCCTTCTGTGTTCGCCTGGCCCGCCCTTGCCATCCTGACCGCACCACCATGGCCGGTGACGCTGGTGTACCCGGCTCGCGGTGCCGCAGCGCTGCGGCGGGCGACACCCACGGGAATCAGCGACACCGGGGCGCTGACCGCTCTACTGGGCCGGGCGCGCGCGGTTGTCCTGCTCGCCTTGGACGCCCCGGGCAGCACCACCCAGCTCGCGCGGTCATTGGAACAGGCACCCGGCGCCGTCGGGGACCACCTGGCCGTGCTGCTTCGCGCCGGGCTGGTCAGCCGCAGTCGGGCAGGACGTTCCGTGCTCTATCGGCGAACGACCACCGGCGACGCGCTCGTCGCATCGCCGCGCACCCGGCCCGACCTGTGATGGGTCCCCGTGGGCCGGGTCCATGGTGTCGAGAGCTCCGGGAGGCAGAGGGCCTAGGCGCGGGTTGGCGGGGCGGCACTCGCGGACAGCGGAGTCGGGAAGAGCGGTGGGAGGTAGCGCAGCATCAATGCCGACCAGGTGAGGTGGGTCAGCAGCGGCGCCTGAATGCCGCCGGTCACCCGGCGCTGGAATCCGAACAGTGTGCCCATCACCGCGGCCGCGAGGATCAGCGCCGGATTGCGGGTCGCAACGGTCGCCACCGTATAGACCGCAGTTGAGATCGCGACCGGATAGTGGACGCCGATCGCGGCGAACAGCGCGCCGCGGAAGAAGACCTCCTCGGCGGCCCCATTGGCGAGGGTCGTCAGGTACACCAGGGGGCTGTTGCCCTCCTCGGCGAATCGCAGGATCGAGGTGATCGCGTCGTTGAGGAAGGGAATCCGCCGGGCCACCAGCGCGCAGCCGTAGAACCCACCGAAAATGACCACGCCGCTGAGGGTCGGGGTGATCAGGGGCCGCCGCAGCCGGGAGTCGCGGGGATCCTGCATCCAGCCCAGGTGCAACCGGCCCGACGCCAAGCCGCCCGCCACCCACGTCGCGGCGACCCCGAGGGTCAGGCCGTAGAACTGCGCGGATCCGGGCCGGGTCGAGAGCGAGAGTCCGAGCAGGCCGGCCCCGACCCCCGCCACCGCGGCCACCACCCGGCGGCGTCTCCGGAACTGCTGGTTGGACTCGGTGTGGTCGCGGGGCACCTTCTCCACCAGCCACCACGGCACTCGCGCGATGAGGCGCGTCCGCGTCTGATCCGAGAGCAAGCTGCGCCTCACCAACCAAACGCTACGACGTGGCCATCATTCGACCGGTCGGCGGGGTCGTGCTCGCCGAATCGTCGGTCGCGGTGGGGAGCTCCGCCGGCGCGGCCGGCCATCGCACCGTGACCTGCAGTCCCGGTCGGTCCGCTGCGCCGGGTTCGGCGCCGGCGCGCGCGGCCGCCAGGGTGATCGTCGCGCCGTGGGCGGCCAGGATCCGGGCGACGATGGCCAGCCCCAGACCGGCGCCGCCGCTGTCCTGGTCGCGGGCGCTGTCCAGGCGGGTGAACCGGTCGAACACCCGGGCCCGGTCGGCAGCCGCGATTCCCGGGCCGTCGTCGCTCACGATCAGTCCGACCATTGCTGAGCCGTCCCGCGGAATGACGCTGACCACCACCCGGCTCGAGGCATGGCGCACCGCGTTACTCACCAGATTCGTGACCACACTGCTCAGCGCTGCGGGATCGGCCGAGACCCGGGTTTCGGCCGGGTCGACGGGCAGCTCGCCGTCCGTCGACCCCGAAGCCCAGGCCGACCCCGCCGCCGACCCCGCCACCGAGACCGACACCGAACCGGCCGGCACCGACCGCACCACCTCCCGGACCGCAGCAGCCAGGTCGACGGCGACGACGCCGCCCACACCGCGCCCGCTGCCGCCGGCCTCCAGGTGCGCCAGGTCCAACAGCGCGGCCGTCAACCGGTCCAGCCGGGTCAGGTCCTCCAACAGATCCGCGACCAGTTCCGAACGCCCCGCCGGGTCCGGATGGTCGCGTTCGACCTCCAACTGGACCCGCAGCGAGGCCAACGGACTTCGCAGCTCGTGGGCCGCGTCGGCCACGAAGGCCCGCTGTGAGGTCGCCGCTGCCGCCAGCCGGTCCAGCATCCCGTTCAGCGTCACCGCCAGCGCGCGCACCTCGTCATCGGCGACCGGCACTGGCAGGCGGCTGCCCGCACCCGCCGCGGTGATCCGCGCCGCCCCCCGCCGCATCTCCGCGACCGGTCGCAGTGCCGACCCGGTGACGGTCCAGCAGACCAACGCGAAGCCGGTGAGCGCGACCACCGACACGACCAGGGTCGCGACCGCCAACACCTGCCCGGTCCGCTCGACGTCCGCGACCGGGATCGCTACCAGCACCGTGGCCACCCGGGATCCGCTGTCCGCGGCGACGCCCACGACCCGTAGCGGGACCGAGCCGCCGAGCCGGGTCGCGGGCAGGGTCAGACGATCCCCGTCCCGCAGTTGCGCCACCTGCCTGCCGGTGGCCAGGGCGGTCAACCTGTCCCCGCCCGCGGACGACCCGAGGACCCGGCCGGATCCGTCCAGCACCTGGACGGCCGCCGTCCCGGTCACCGCCGGCAACGGGTTGGGCACCTGATTGGCGCGGACCAGCGCGGCCACCGTCTGGGCCTGCGCACGGGCCGCGTCCTCCGCCCCGCGGTAGAGCACGAAGGTGACCACCCGGATGCCACCGGCACCGGCCAGGGCGAGGAAGGCCGCCACCGCGAGCGTGGCCAGCGCAGTGATCCGGAACCGCAACGAGCGGCGTCGCCACCAGCCGCGGCGAGTCCTGGGACCGTCGCCGATATCAGCCCTCCTCGGCGGAACTTCGCCGATATCAGCCACCGTCGGCGGAACTTCGCCGAAATCAGCCACCGTCGGCGGCGATCCGGTACCCGACTCCGCGGACCGTCTGCAACGCCGAGCGACCGAACGGGACGTCGATCTTGCGGCGCAGGTATCCGGTGTAGACCTCGACGACGTTGCTGGTGGCGCTGGCGTCCACCGGGCCCTCCCAGACGTGGGTGAGCAGGTCCGCCTTGGACACCACCTGCCCCCGATGGCGCAGCAGGTACTCCAGAAGCGCAAACTCGCGGGGCGTCAGCGCAATCTCGGTGCCGTCACGGACCACAGCCCGGGTGGCAGGGTCCAGCGACAGGTCCCCGGCGCTGAGTACCGCCGGCCGCCGGGGGGTACCCCGCCGGAGCAGCGCCCGCAGCCGGGCCAGCAGGATGACATAGGAGAACGGTTTGGCCAGGAAGTCGTCGGCGCCGTAGTCCAGGGCGTCGGCCTGGTCGAACTCGCCGTCCTTGGCCGAGAGCACGAGCACCGGCGTCCACACCTCGGCAGCCCGCAACGCCTGGCACACGCGGTAGCCGGAGAGCCCGGGCAACATCAGGTCCAGCACGATGGCGTCGTAGTCGCCGCTGCGGGCCATCGCCAGCCCGCTGCGACCGTCGGCGGCCAGGTCCACCGCGCAGCCCTCGGCCCGCAGTCCTTTGCCCAACGCGCGGGCCAGCCGCACCTCGTCCTCCACGACCAGCACGCGCATCCACCCAGCGTGCCCCGCCGGGCCGTCGGGCGGTACCCACGCCCGCCCGGCCCGCTCTCATCGGCTCTCAGCCACCTCTCACGGTGATCGGTCCACAGTGGTGACATGAGCAACGAGAACAGTCCTCAGATGAGCAACGCATCGAATTCCCAGTACGACCCCGCCGCTGAGCCGGACGCCGCCGAGAACCGCCGCACCCGGCGTCGTCGCCGACTGCGCTGGGGCGTGCCCGGCGTCGCCGTGGCGGGCGTGGCAGCGGTGGCCGCCGGAGCGGTCGCCGTACCGCAGCTGGCCGGCGCCTCCGACGGGCCGCTGCCGCAGCTGTCCGCCCAGCAGCTGCTGACCCGCGTCGGTTCGGCCAAGCCGCAGCCGCTGTCGGGCACCGTCGTGGAGTCCGCGGACCTCGGGCTCCCGGCGCTGCCCGGGTCCTCGACCTCGCTGACCTCGCTGATCAGCGGCTCGCACACGTTGCGGCTCTGGTACGGCTCCGACACTCAGCAGCGCGTCGCGATCCAGGGTGACCTGGCCGAGACCGACGTGGTCCGCAACGGCAACCAGGCCTGGGTCTGGTCCAGTTCGGACCACACCGCCCAGCACCTGCTGCTTCCCACCGAGGCCACCGCGAACCCGTCGCCGAAGGCCGGGGCCGAGCAGCTGACTCCTGGTGCGGCGGCCGGCCGGGCACTTGCCGCGGTCCAGCCCACCACCACGGTGTCGGTGGATCCGACGGTCCGGGTCGCCGGCCGCCGGGCCTATCAGCTGGTCCTGCGACCGCGCACCGCCGGGTCGTTGGTGGACCGGGTCACGATCGCCGTCGACGGCACCACCTCGATCCCGCTGCGCGTCGAGGTCTACGCGGTCGGGCGCAGCACGCCCAGCTTCTCCACCGGATTCACCAGCCTGAGCGTCGCGGCCCCGGACTCCTCGGTGTTCCGCTTCGACCCGCCGGCCGGCACGAAGGTCACGACCAACGACCTGCGCTCGGCGATGGCCACCGCGCAGCATCCGAAGCCGGGTGCCGCGGAGGCGGGAAAGTCCGCAGGATCCACCGCGGACGCGGGCAAGCCGACGGTTGTCGGATCCGGCTGGTCCAGCATCGTGGCGGTCCCCGGCGTGGACCTGGCCAGCGCTGGGAACGCCGGCGCGAAGGGTGGGTCGGGCACCGGTTCGTTGGTGTCGACCCTGACCCGCGCCGCGACCCCGGTCTCGGGTTCCTTCGGCACCGGTCGGGTGCTCTCGACGCGACTGTTCTCGGTGCTGCTGCTCAATGACGGGCGGATGTTCGTCGGCGCCGTGACGCCCAAGGCGTTGGAACAGGCCGCCGCGAAGTGACGACGGTCAACGACCGGCCGATGGCGGGCGCGACCAGAGCCTCGGACTCGACCGCAATGCCGGCTCCGACCTCTGACCCCGGCCCGGACCGGCTCGCCCAGCCCTTCGAGGGTGACGGCGAGCCGGTCATCCGGACCCGGTCGCTGACCAAGCGTTTCCCGGGCGGGCAGGTCGCCGTGGACTCCGTCGATCTCGCAGTGCCCAGGGGCGCCGTCTACGGCTTCCTGGGCCCCAACGGGTCGGGCAAGACGACCACCATCCGGATGCTGTTGGGCCTGGTGATGCCCACCTCGGGCAGCGCCGCGTTGCTCGGCTCGGATGTGCGTACCGCCGGCGGCTCGGTGCTGCCGCGGGTCGGCGCGCTGGTGGAGGGCCCCGCCTTCCACCCCTACCTGTCTGGGGCGGCGAATCTGCGGCGCCTGGACGCCGCGGATGCCACCGTGTCCGGACGTGACGGCCGGGCCCGGATCGGGTCGGCCCTGGAACGGGTCGGGTTGTCCGCTGCCGCGGGTAAGCGGTATCGCAGCTACTCCCTGGGAATGCGTCAGCGCCTCGGTCTGGCGGCGGCACTGCTGCGCCCACGGGAGCTGTTCGTGCTCGACGAACCCACCAACGGCCTGGATCCGCAGGGCACCCGGGAGGTGCGCTCTCTGGTCCGCGAGGTCGCCGCGGAGGGTGCCACCGTCCTGGTCAGTTCTCACCTGCTTTCCGAGATCGAACAGGTCTGTACCCACCTGGGGGTGATGAGTCATGGACGGCTCGTCTTCTCCGGCCCCAAGGCGCAGTTGTGGGCTGCCACCGGCCTGCGGGTTCGGGTGCAGACCCCCGACCCCGGTGACGCCGCCCGGATCATGAGCCGCCTCGGCACGGCCGAGCCGGAGATCGCCGCGGACACCGTCAGCGCCGACCTGCGCACCGCCGTTCCGGAGGAGCTGACCGCAGCCCTGGTCGGGGAAGGCGTCCGGGTGCGCCAGCTGATCGTTGAGCGTCCGGTGCTTGAGGACCTGTTCGTCTCGCTGACCGGGGAGGGCTTCGATGTCGACCAGTGAAATGTCGACCAGTGAAACGTCGACCGGCCAGATGTCGACCGGTCGGGTGTCGACGGGCGGGCTGACCATGGGCGCCGGCCCGGCGCAACGGCGCGGGCTGCCGGGCCGGTTCCTGCTCTCTGAATTCGGGCTGGTGCTACGGCGGCGACGCAACATCGTGCTGCTGGCCGTGCTCGCGCTGGCCCCGCTGGGCCTGGGAATCGCGGTCCGGGTCAGTACCCCGACCGGCGGTGACGGCCCGACGTTCCTGTCCCAGGTGACCCAGAACGGGCTTTTCCTCGTCTTCACCGCGCTGACGGTGACCCTGCCGCTGTTCCTGCCCCTGGCCGTCGCGGTCGCCTCCGGAGACGCGGTCGCCGGGGAGGCCGGTTCCGGGACGTTGCGCAGCCTGCTCGTGGTCCCCGTCTCGCGGACGCGCCTGCTCGCCGTCAAGTTCGCCGGGATCCTCGCCTACGCGGTCGTCTGCGTGCTCACCGTCGCCGTCGTCGGGCTGATCGTCGGGCTGCTGCTGTTCCCGCACGGGGACGTCACCCTGCTCTCCGGCAGCGCCATCGGCTACGGGCCGGCGCTGGGCAGAGCGGCGCTGGTGGCCGTCTATGTGATGATCAGTCTGGCCGGGGTGGGCGCAATCGGGCTGTTCGTGTCCACGCTCACCGAGGTGCCCACGGCTGCGATCGCCACGGTGACGGTGCTGACGATCGTCAGTGAGATCCTCGACGCGATCCCGCAGGTGGCGGTGATCCACCCGTACCTGTTCACCCATCCCTGGTTGGCGTTCGGGGACCTGCTGCGCGACCCGGTGCTGACGGCCAACCTGGTCCAGGGGGTGCTCACCCAGCTCGCCTACGTGGTGATCTTCTGCGCCGCTGCGTGGGCCCGGCTGACCACCCGCGACGTCACGAGCTGAGCGGCGCATCTCCCGGCCGGGTCGCCGGCGCACCTCGTACGAGGCGGGGCCCCGGTCGGCCTCGCAGCAGCACCAGCGCGGTCAGCACCGCCAGGACCAGCAGCTTGACGGCGCCGTACGTGACGCCGGCCGCCGGGAGCAGTGTGGTCGGGACGAGCGGCAGCACATGTGTCGGCGCCCAGATGAGCACCAGCGCCGTCAGGCTGGCCCACGGCCCACGCCAGAGCCCGCCCACCGCGTCCGCGAGCAGAGCGCTGACGAGCACGCCGGCGGTGTAGTAGTCGTGGGCGCCCGGGTCGATGGCCAGGCGGGTGGCGATCCCGATCAGCGGGACGGCCCAGACGCGACCGCGAAGCATCGCCACCGCTCCCAGCCCAATCCCCAGCGCGCCCTGCACCGGACGCACCCAGCCCGGGGTCCGGGGATCGGTGATGCCCAGGGCCCGCAACCCGGAGTCGAAGTCATTGGGGATGGTGAAGGCCCGCAGCGCCGCCACCGTGTGGGTGTCGCCGAGCACGAACGGTAGCCAGGCCACCGCCAGCAGGGCCCCAGCGATGGCGAACGCGCTTGCGCTGCGGCGCCACAGCTCGCGCCTGCCCGTCTCACCGCCCCGCGCAGCCGGCTCCTGGCCCCGCCCGGCCGGCAGCAGCAGCACCAGGAAGACCACGGCCCACGGTTTGGCGTCGACGGCCAGCGCCAGCAGCACCGAGGTGGCCACGAAGCGCCCGCGAAGCCGGGTCGCCACGGCCGCAACGGTCAGTGTCATGGCCAGGACGTCGTCCAGGTGCGCCGAGCGCCACGCCAGGTCCACCCACGCCGGGGCCAGGCACGCGGCGGCCACGAACCGGGTCCGACGCGGGGAGCGGGTCCCTGCCATCGCGGTGACCAGGCCGATGACCAGCAGCCCGGCCGCCAGCGTCAGCACCATCACCGGAAGCCGTCCGGTCCGCCCGGGCGCCGCGACCGCAGGCCACGCCAGCAGGTAGCTCAGCGGTCCGCTCTGCAGCTCCGGGGTGCCCGCGTAGGTGTGGATGCCGCCGCCTGGACCACCGCGTGGACCACCGCCGAACATCAGCTGCGCCCCGACGACGAAGAAGTGCCACCCGGTGGCGGTGTGCCCGGGGATCGCGGCGAACAGCGCCAGCAGGCCGGTCAGCGCAGCCCACTGGAGCATCGACAGCCCGGGCGCGATCGCAGGCGATGGTCGTGATCGGCGCTCAACCATGCCCTGCCCCCCGGGTGCAATCGACTATCGCGACGATAGTCGCCGCGTCGTCGACGGCGACCGGCGGGGCTTGTGCGGTGGCGGCCACCGTAGGGCGCGGTCCCGGACGGGGCGCGCCTGGGCCCGGGCTTCGCGGCCGGGGCCGCCGGGCATTCCGATCGTCGGCGCGCCCGCGCGCTGGGGCTCGCCTACGCGCCATGGCCCGCCCGCGCGCTGGGAGACGTTGAGCACCGCTGACCGCCCTGCCGGGGTGCCAAACGTATCCCCGGGGCCGCCTCCTGGGGTGCCGCGACCGGAACCACGTCTGACGATCGGGTTCCCGCTCGCCGATGCCGCCACCGCGTGGTCCTCGCTCGACTGTGGAACGCTGGAGGCTGTCATCGGGTAACCGAGGGTGTCGCGGTTCCGTCTATCGAGCCAGTAGTTGAGTACCGTGCTAGGACTGTCGCCGGCACGTCCACATGCCGCCACCGTCGTCCGGAGGGATGAGATGAACCGGGGTCTACCCCTCTTGGCCGCCATGGTGGTGATCGGCGCCGCGGCGTGTGGCCCGGGCGGCCCGACCGCATCCCCGGCCAGCGCAGGGCCCGCCGCCCCGTCGACGGCACCCTCGGTCACCACCTCTGCGACGTCACCCATGGTGGCGACTCCCGTGACGTCACCCTCGACGTCGACTCCCACGACGTCGACCACGTCCGCGGCGTCGCCCTCGGTCGCGACTCCTGCGACATCACCCCCGGTGGCGACCTCCCCGGGGACGCCGGATGCGACCGCGAGCGCGTCGGCCGGGGTGTACGCCGGGGCCGGGGCGGGCGACCTGTCTCCGGTGGCCCGGCAGGCGTTGCCGCGGGTCTACGTGCCCAACACCATCAGCAACACCGTCGACGTCATCGACCCGGCAACCCTCAAGGTCCTCGACAGTTACCCGGTCGGGCGCGAGCCCCAGCATGTCGTGCCCTCCTGGGACATGAAGACGCTGTGGGTCAACGACGACCAGAGCAACGATCTCGTTCCCATCGACCCTCGTACCGGCAAGCGCGGCAAGGCGGTCGCGGTGGCCGACCCGTACAACCTCTACTTCACCCCCGACGGCGCCCACGCGCTGGTGATGGCCGAGCGGCTGCAACGCATCGACGTCCGCGACCCGCACACCATGGCGTTGCAGCGTTCGATCCCGGTGCCGTGCCGCGGGGTCAACCACGCGGACTTCACCGCCGACGGGGCGTTTCTGCTGGCCAGCTGCGAGTACAGCGGCACGCTGCTGGTCATCCCGGTTGCCGGCCTGACGCGGGTGTCGAAGGTCATCGACCTCAATGCCGTCACCACACCCGGCGCGACACCGGTGAAAGAAGCGAAGGCGATGGGCGGACCGAGCACCCTGCTGGACCCGGGCGCATCGGCCATGCCCCAGGACGTCCGGCTGGTCAACGACGGCAGCCATTTTGTCGTAGCAGACATGCTGCGCAACGGGGTCTGGGTCATCGACGCCACGACGTTCGCGGTGACCCGGTTCCTGCCCACCGGCAAGGGAGCGCACGGGATCTACCCGAGCCGCAACGCCGATCGCCTCTACGTCAGCGACCGCGACGCCGGGTCGATCTCCGTCCTCGATGCGGGCGGGACCAAGGTCGTGGCGAAGTGGCCGCTGGCGCCCGGCTCCTCACCGGACATGGGCGGGGTCAGCGTCGACGGATCCCGGCTGTGGCTGTCCGGGCGCTACGACAGCGAGGTCTATGTCATCGATACCCACTCGGGCCGGACCCTGAAGACCATCCCGGTCGGCAAGGGCCCGCACGGGCTGGCGGTCTGGCCACAGCCGGGCTCCTACTCTCTCGGCCATACCGGCAACATGCGCTGACCGGGCCCGTCGCATCGGGCACTGAGCGCCACGTGAGAGGCAGGTATCGATGACCGGATCGGTCGTGCTGGTGCTCGCGGTCTTCGCCGCCTGCGTCGTGGAGTCGGTGGAGGCCCTGACCATCGTGCTGGCGGTGGGGATCACCCGCGGCTGGTCGGCGACCCTGCGCGGGGTCGCTGTCGCACTGGTCGTGCTGGCGGTGGTGGTCGCCGTGCTCGGCCCGGCCCTGACGGTGATCCCGATCTCGGTGCTGCGGGTCCTGGTCGGCGGGCTGTTGCTGGTCTTCGGCCTGGGTTGGCTGCGCAAGTCGGTACTGCGCGCGTCCGGGTTCAAGCAGCTGCACGACGAGGACGCGATTTTCGCCCGCCAGCGCGTCGCGGCGCAGGGGGCGCCACGCGCAAGCAGCGGCCTGCTCGGTGACCCGTACGCCTTCACGCTGGCGTTCAAGGGGGTGCTGCTGGAAGGGCTGGAGGTGGTGTTCATCGTGCTCACCTTCGGCAGCAACCAGCACGCGATCCCGTTGGCGGCCGGTGGCGCCGCGGCGGCGGTCGTGCTGGTCACCGGGGCGGGGATCGCCGCGCGGGCGCCGTTGTCCCGGGTGCCGGAGAACACCCTGAAGTTCGCCGTCGGGGTGCTGTTGAGCTCCTTCGGGATCTTCTGGGGCGTCGAAGGTGCTGGCGGCAGCTGGCCGGGCGGGGACATCGCCCTGGTGCCGCTGGTGGCCTTTGTGTTGGCGGTCGCCGCGGCCGCGGTGTGGTGGCTGCGCCGGGTGCACCGGGCAGGCGTCCGCCCGCGCGTGGCGGCCGACCGCGCCCGCGTTGCGGCGGGGCCCCGATGAGTCCCGGTAGCTCCGGAGTGCGCGGGGCAGTGGGCCGGTTCGGTGCGTTCTGGTGGGACTTCATCGTCGGCGACGACTGGCGGATCGCCGTCGCTGTCGTCCTCGCGCTGGCCGTGACGGCGATCCTCGCCGGGTTGGGTGTGTCGGCGTGGTGGCTGGTGCCCGTGGTCGCCACCGCGGCGCTGTACGTCTCGCTGGCCCGGGCCGTCGCTGCTACCAGGCGCAGCGTCGACGACGGGTAACGCGGTCAGAGAGCGGGCAGGACCGGGACCGTGATCGAGTCGACCGTGCTCCCGTCGACGTCCTCGGTCAGCGTCCAGCAGCCGGGCCCGGGGATGACGGGGACGCTGGGGAACTGCCCGGCGCCAAGACCGTCCACGGCCTGGTTGAAGGTGCGCCCAGTGGCGGCCTCGCGGCCGTGGATGACCAGCCGCGTCCCGCCGCTGGCACTCCACCAGAAGATCTTCGTGGAGCGGGTTGCGTTCATCTGCCCACCGGCCCGCATTCTCGGGTCGGGACCGTCGGCATAGAAGAGCACCGCGGCGAAACGGTTGTCACCCATCCATGCGACGGCTCCGGGCACGCGGGAGGAGTCACTGAACCCGGGTAACGCGGCGGGGACCGCTCCCGGCTGCAGCTGGCTGACCGGGCAGCCGGTCCCCACAACTGCCCGGCTCGGCGCGGGCAGTTGTGGGGACACCGGAGCCGTCGGGGTGCTCACTGCCGTCGGGGTGGTCACTGCTGTTGAGGTGATGGTCGCCGACGGCGCTGCTGCGGGCACCTGCCCGGTGCAGCCCGCGACCGCAGCCGCGACGATGCCCAGCGAGACCGCAATCGCAGCGGTTCTCGCGATCCATCGGCCGCGCCCGATCCGGGCGGCCCTGCCACGCCGCCGCCGCGTGTCACATACCGGCTGAACGTCACGCGCCCTGCGACTGATCGGCATCAACGCCCCCTGACCGGTGACCACGACAGGCCGGAACGACGCCCGAACGCCGCCTGCGTCCGAGGCTGCGCCCCGCGTCGGCCGGTGTCAAGGGTCGTCGACACGCCGACCTCGCCGGAGCCGGAGCCGGAGCGGGAGCCGCTCAGACCAGCAGCTGGGAGCAGCTGACCGGCTGCAGACTCTGTTTCCGCAGCCCGGTCAGGATCGCCGGTAGCGCGGTCAGGGTGACCCGGTGCCCGAGGTGGAGGCTGACGATCGAGCCGGGCCGGACGTTGTCCAGGACCGCCGAGACCACGGTGGCCGCCGGTGGATCCTGCCAGTCCAGTCCGTCCACGTCGTAGGACAGGCAGGCCGCATACCCGGCGCGACCGGCGGCGGCCCGGATTACCGGGGTGGTGTGCTGGGTGCCCGATGCGCGGAACCACCGCTGCCCGGATCCGGTGACCTTACGCAGCACCGCCTGGCATCCGGCGATCTCCGTGGCCGCCTTGGCTGCCGGCAGCGTCTTCATCGGCAGGTGGTGCAGGGTGTGGTTGCCCAACTCGTGGCCGGCGCCCAGGATCGCGTCCGCCATTGTCGGCTGGGCCATCAGCCAGGTGCCGACCACCAGCACGGTGATCCGGGCGTCGGCCTGTCGCACGATGTCCAGCAGCGCCCGCGCCAGGTCCGGGTCGCCGGATCCGTGGAAGGTCAGGGCAACGGCGGGCACTGTCCGTGGGCCGTGCCCGATCTCCACGGCCGGACCACTCGGCGAGCGATCGGCAATCGGGGGCCTCGACGAGCTGGCCGGCGCAGTCGAGTTCCGGGTCGCGGTGGCGGTCGGGGTTGTGACCCCTGCCGTCGCGCTCTGCGGCGCAGCGCTCTCTGTCGTCGCGCCCGCTCCCGGTGGACTGCTCCCCCCCGCTGGGCTGGCACCGTCGGCACCGATGGAACCGCTGGCGTCCGGGCCCGCGGATCCGGCGGGCGAGCAGGCGGCCACCCCTGCCGCGGCACCGGCCGCCACCGCCGCGGCCAGCACGCTGCGCCGGCCCATCCCGCCCGGGCGGGGTCCGCGACGGGTCATCGGGACACCCGAGGTCGAAAGCGCAATCTCACGAGACCCCCCGGATCGCGAAGACGATCAGGCTGAACGCGCCCGCCGCGACACAGTAGATGGCAAACGGGGTCAACGTGCGGGTCCGGAAGTAGCGGGTCAGAAAGCGCACCGCGACGTAGGCGCCCAGCCCGGACAGCACGCTGCCGAAGAGCACCTGGCCCCGGATGCCGTCACCGAGCGGGCCGAACAGGTCCGGCAGTTTGAGCACCCCGGCCGCCAGGATCACCGGGGTTGCGAGGAGGAAGGAGAAGCGGGCGGCGTCCTCGTGGCTGAACCCGCGCAGCATCCCGGCCGCCATCGCCGACCCGGACCGACTCACCCCCGGCAGTAGCGCCGCGATCTGAGCGGCACCGATGGCGAACGCGCTTCCGGCAGTCGTGCCGGCCAGTCGGCGGTCGGAGGCGATGCCTCCATCGTTGGCGACCGCGTCCGGGTCGATCACCCTGCCGGGCGATCTGCGGACCGCCGACCGGCGCAGCCGTTCGGCACCGGCCAGCAGCAGCCCGTTGAGGATGAGGAAGAAGGCGGTGGGCACCGGACGCCCTAGCACGGTGCGGAACAGGTGCTCCAGGGCCAGCCCCGCGATCCCAATGGGGATCGTGCCGAGCACGAGCAGCCAGCCCAGCCGCTGCTCAGGGGTACGGATCGAACGGTCCCGGATGCTGGTCAGCAGGCCCACCACGATGCGGGCCCACTCGCGTCGGAAGAAGATGACCAGCGCGATCGCGGTGGCCACGTGCAGGCCGACGATGAAGGCCAGGTAGGGCGACTCCGGCGCCGAAACCGACAGGTCCCGGGCCCACCGGCCGCCCAGCAGGGCGGGGATGAGCACGCTGTGGCCGAGGCTGGACACCGGGAACAGCTCGCTGACACCCTGCACCAGGCCGATCACCCCGGCCTCGAGCCAGCTGATGTGTGCCATGTCTCCCCAGATCGTCGACGGGTAGTCGCCACATCGGCTCAACTACGCGGCGAATAGTAGCCAGGGAGAGCGTCCGGCCGCGTCCGCCGCCGTCATCATCAGCGGCCGGTCAACCCAGACCCTGCCTGACCGGCCGGCAGTGGTCCACGGGGATGGGCCGGAGTGACGCCGGCGGGCTGGCGTCGGGCCGTTCCGTCGGGGCGTTCGGCGTCGCTTGGGCGGTAGGCCGCGCGGGCATGGTCGATGTGGTGATCGGTCGCCAGTCCGCTGAGCGCGCTCGGCCACACCGTCAGCAGCGCGAACGCGAGCAGCACGGCGGCACCGAGGCGGCGCGGGGGCACCGGGGGGGCCAGCAGGGCCGCGACCCGGCGCGGGACGTCCCCGGCCGTGGCCGCGGGTAGCGCTGTCGGGCGGACGGGCTGGTGGTTCGCACGGTCGGCAGCAGCCGTCGCCAGCCCCGCTCGAGCGATCGCCACCCCCACCGCCCGACGGTCCCCGACCACCCGGGCGGCGTCCTCGTCGGCCTCCCGTTCCACCGCGTGAGCCGTCACCGCGACCAGCGGTCGTAGCAGCGGATCGGCCGCCGCCGCCAGCTGGACCGCGATCAGGCTCAGGTGGTGCCGACGATGCAGGTGGGAGCGCTCGTGGGCCACCAGCGCCCGCTGTCCGGGCTCGTCCAGCACCGCCAGCATGCCGGTGGAGACGACCACCCGGCCAGGCAGCCCGGCGACGGCGAAGGCATGCGGCCGCGCGTCGCTGACCACGACCACGCCGCCGCCGGCCCGGTCCGCCGACCGGCATACCCGCCCGGCCGCGAACAGCTGAGCCAGCAACGCCGAGGCGCGTCGTACGACGGCCGCCAGTAACCCCGCCACCAACAGTCCGGCGATCACCCCGACACCGGCAGGAAGGGTTCGCCACGCGGTGGGCAGCGCTCGGGTCGACCACCGACCCAGCTCGGCCACGTCGTCGACCCCGGCCAGCGCCGACACGGCCAGGGTCGCGCCGCCGACCACTGTGGACGTCGCGACCAGCAGACAGGTGACCGGCAGCACTCGCACCAGGGCCGAGTGGCCGCAGCGGCGGGCAACGACCGGGCCGAGCAGCCCCAGCAGCGCGCTGGCCAGGACCGGCAGCACGAGTACCCGCAGGGCCAGCGCGGCATTCACCCGCGGTCGGTGTCCGGTCGGCTTCGCGGTGTGCCCGGCGCGGCGGCGTCCCCGGCTTCGGTGAGCAGCCGGGTCAACCGCTGCTCATCGTCAGCGCTGAGCCCGGCGACGAACTGGGCCAGCACGCCCGGCCGGTCCGGGGTCGCAGCCAGCAGCCGGTGCATCCGGCGGGCGGTCGAGGTGGCGACCACGGCGTCGCTGTCGCCGATCACGGAGTAGACCGACGTCCGCCCGCTCCGGCTGCGGGCCAGCACCCCGCGGTCGGTCAGCCGGACCAGCGTGGTGACCACCGTTGTATAAGCCAGGTGCGGATCGACCGTGGTGATGACATCGGCGACCGTCGTGCCGGCGGACCCGGCAGCCGCGACCGCGGCGTAGACGTCCTGCTCCAACCGGCCGGGCGAGCGCCGGGCCGAGGCGGGGACCTGCACGGACCAACCTCCCTGGGTACGCGGACCTCTGACGGTCGAATCTAGCGGGCGCCGACGACCCGCCAGGCCGCCGGTAACAGGGCCGCCGCGGCCAGCACCTTCACGGCGTCACCGAGCAGGAACGGCAGTACCCCCACGATGACGGCCGGCACCGGCCCGACATGCAGCACCAGGGCCAGTCCGGTGGCCCCCGAGACGAGGATGATCAGGTCACCGGCGGCCAGCAGGGCGACGGTGCGCCCGAAGCGCCGGTCCATCCCCCGCCGCGCCAACGTGCCCACCAGCAGCGCGCAGCCGACGAAGCCGAGCAGGTAGCCGGTCGCCGCCGGACCCGCGCCCGGGGAGAACCAGTTGAGCCCGGCGAAACCGGCCGCGACGTAGCCCGCGGTGGCGGCCACGGCACGCCGCGGCCCCAGCGCCGCCGAGACGAGCAGCACCGCGAAGGTCTGCAACGTCAGCGGCACCGGGGTGCCGGGCAGCGGGATGCTGACCTGCGCGCAGAGCCCGATGACGGCGGCTCCGGCCAGCACGACCAGCACGCTGGTGACGGCTCCGGCGGGCAGCGCATCGGTGAGCACACCGGGCGGACGGTTCCGGGCCGGGGCGGGCGGGGTCGACGGCACAGCAGGCTCCATTCGGTGCGGCAGGGTTCCCCCGCCGTGGATCGCTCGCGGCACGCGGCGGTCTCCGGTGCGGGTTCGGGACAACTCAGTCTGTCGGGAGGCTCAGTCTGTCGTGACCGCTCAGGGATCAGTCTGCGGTGGTGCCCGTCGGTCCGATGCGGGGACGGCGGCGAGCGGACCCGGCCACGGTGTTGCGGCCGCTGCGCTTGGCCCGGTACATGTTCTCGTCAGCGATGCGCAGCAACTCCGAGTGAGTCGTAGCCGAGCCCGAGGTGGCGACCCCGACACTGATCGTGACCGACAGTCCCTGGGTGACGCCGTCCCAGTCGTCGTCGGCGACCGCGTGACGCGCCCGCTCGGCGACCTCGTACGCCGCCGGCTCGTCCCGACCGGGGAGCACCAGCAGGAACTCGTCGCCACCGAGCCGGACCGTGAACGCCGGTTCACTGGTCTCGGCCGCCAACAGGTCCGCGATCCGGCACAACGCCGCGTCCCCGATCTGATGGTCGCGCTCGTCGTTGACCGTCTTGAACCGGTCCAGATCGACGATGGCGATCGAGAGCGGAATCCCGGAGGCATCGTGTTCGCCGAGCATCGCCGGGAGCAGCCGTTCCAGGTGGCGGCGGTTCCACACCCCTGTCAGCGGATCCCGTTCGGCCAGGTCCTCCCAGACCGCGCTGCGACGACGGGCCTCGTCGGTGCGCAGCACCGTCTGCAGCAGCACCGCCCGGGAGTCGGTCTCGCGACTGCGGACGGTCTCCCAGAGCTCGTGGTATTCGATTGACGCCTGGTAGGCGCCCCGGAAGTCGCCCCGCGCCGCCAGCAGGGACGCCTTGAGCCGAAGCGCGAATGCGCGGATCTCCGGCATCTCGTGCGCGACGGCCAGCAACTGCGCCTGCTCGGCCAGAACAAAGGCGTCAGCGTGGTCGCCGCGGTGCCGGCGGATCTCGGCCAGGGTCAGCAGGGCCTCCCCGAAGCTGAACCGGCCACTGGACGGGGTGCGGGGGTCGATCGCCTCCCGGGCCACCTCCTCGGCCTGTTCCAGTTCGCCGAGATCGAGCAGCACGCGCGCCACCGTGTCCAGCGACGCGCAGGTCAGCCGCGCCCCGGACCGCCCGGCGACCTGCTGCATCCGCTGCACGACCGCCGAGGCGTCCTGGGTGTCGCCGCGCTCGTAGAGCAGCCAGGCGTAGTTGTTCAGGGCCGCGAGCATGAGGTCCGGTTCCGGCAGCGCCTCCGCGTCGCTGATCACCTGGTCGAAGGAGGAGCGGAATCCGTCACCGGACAGCTGCTGGGAGCTCATCAGGGCCAGCAGCATGGTGTGGACCACACGCAGGTGGGCCGGGGCGTCCGGGGGCAGCAGGTGCACCCCGTCCGCGGCATGGGAGAGCGCCTCCGTGATGAGGCCGAGGCGGTCCATGGAGGTTCCCAGCAGGTGATGGGCCCGGGCGGCCAGCAGTTCATCGCCGGTTCGCATCGCCTCGCCCAGGATGTCGCGCTCGACCTGCGCGCCGACCCCCATCTGGTCCGTGCGCGCCAACGCGTCGGCGACGACGAGCCGGGCGCGGGCCTCCTCGTGAGCCCAACCCTGCTGCTCGGCGCGGGCCCGGATCGCCTCGCCCGTCTCTGCCAGTCCGGTCAGATTGACGTAGGCGCCGATCTCGGCACGCGCGAGGTCCTGGCGCAGGGCCGCCCGCGCTGACTCGGTTGGCGACGATTCGGGTCTGACGGCCGGCCGTTCCCGGCTGTGCCCCGGTCCGGCCCCGATTCCCGTCCCGGAGTGGGCGACCCGCTCGTGCTGGCTCACCCCGGCGACCGCCACCGGCCGGGAAGCGTCGAACCGGTGGCCATCCCGGGATCGTAGACCGCTGGCGAGCCCCGCAGCCCGGACCATCCGGCGCCCTGATGATCATTCCCGCAGGCCGGAGGCCATATCCGATGGCGGTCGGTCGGTCGATCGGTCCGTCGGTCGGTCGGTCCGACGGCGACCGGGGGCCCGGCTGATCCGGCTGTGCGGCAGGATCAGTGCCCGTCCGCGCGCAGTCGCTGGTAGGAGGCCTCGATCTCGGCCTCGGCCTCGGTGCGCCCGGCCCAGGTGGCGCCCTCCACGCTCTTACCCGGTTCCAGGTCCTTGTAGACCTCGAAGAAGTGCTGGATCTCCAGTCGTTCGAACAGCGGGAGATCGCCGATGTCGGCCAGGTGGTCCTTGCGGGGATCGGCGACCGCCACACACACCAGCTTGTCGTCGGGTCCGGCCTCGTCGGTCATCCGGAACATCCCGATCGTGCGCGCCGCGATCAGACACCCCGGAAAGGTCGGCTCCTGCAGCAGCACCAGCGCGTCCAGCGGATCGCCGTCCTGACCCAACGTGTGCTCGACATAGCCGTAGTCAGCCGGGTACTGCGTGGCCGTGAACAGCGTCCGGTCCAGCCGTAGCCGGTTGGTGCTGTGGTCCATCTCGTACTTGTTGCGCGATCCCTTGGGAATCTCGATCAGGACGTCGAACTCCACGTCGGTCCTCTCTGGTGGGCTGAGCACTTCCGGTCTGACCCTGCACGGTGGCGGTTGGTCGCCGGTCGAGGTGTACTGCCAGGGCAGGAGTGGACGCATCCGGGCGCCCGGTCCCGCATAGTGTCCCGCAGACCGTGCCACGGCCGGCATGGGTTACCCCGGTCGGGAGGTCCACCCCCGTGCGAACGGTCGCAGCTGTCACGCCCACCCGCCGGCTGGTCGCGGTGGCGGCGGCGCTGCTGGCCATCAGCGGCTGCTCGGTCACGACGCCGCCGACCAGTAGGCCCGGCGGACCGACCACCGCCGCCCGGTCGGCCGGGTCGGTGCCCGCGGTGCCCGGTTCCAACGCGGGAGTGTCCGGGCCAGCGACCTCCGGGGCGGCGACCTCTGCCGCATCCCCACCCGGACCAGGCCGCCCCGGATCGACGGGCCCGGGCGTCGTGCCGGGATCCGGTGGGCTGGTCGCACCCGGGTCGGCGCTGGCCAATCTGCCGGACGGCACCCCGCCGACCGGGGTGGGCATCCGCGATGCGATCGCCGCCGCCCTGACCGAACCGGACCTGCGCGGGCGGATAGGGGTCGCGGTGCTCGATCCGCGCACCGGGCAACTGCTCTACGGGTTTGCGCCGCGCGTCCGGTTCCTGCCGGCCTCGACCCAGAAGCTGTTCACCGCGACCGCGGCCATCGACGCGCTGGGAGCTGGTCGCCGGTTCACCACCCGAGTGGTGCGGACTTCCGCGTCCGGGGCGCCGATCTCCCTGGCGCTGGTCGGTGGCGGCGACATCTCGCTGGCCCGGGCGCCGGTGGCTCCCGCCGCGCCCGGTAAGCCACCGGCCGTCACCCCGGTTCCGGGCGCGGCGGACATCGCCACCCTGGCCGCCCGGACCGTGGCCGCACTGTCCGGGGTGCGCAGTCTCCGGATCTCGGTGGACGCCTCGCTGTTCACCGGACCCCGGGTCAGCCCGGCGTGGATCGCTTCCTATCTGATCAGCGGCGAGGTCTCCCCGGTGTCCCCACTGACCGTCGACGCCGGACGGGTCGGGCCCGGTCGCCGCCAGCGCAGCGCCGTACCGGAACAGGCGGCGGCCCAGGCGTTCGTTGCCGCCCTCGCCGCCCGCGGGGTGCATGCCACGATCGACCCGGCACCGGTCCGCGCGCCGACCTCGGCCCCGGTCGTCGCGGCCGTCGACTCACCACCGGTCGCGGCGCTGATCGCGCACATGCTGGCAGCCAGCGACAACGACTACGCCGAGTCCCTACTGCGTCACATCGCCCTGGCCAGCCGACTGCCGGCCACCTTCGCCGGGGGTACCCGGGCGGTCCGGGCGGACCTGGTGCGACGCGGCGTCGATCCGGCCGCGGTACTCCTGGCCGACGGCAGCGGGCTGTCCCGGGCCGACCGGGCCACCCCGGCGGCGATCGCCACCGTGTTGACCGCCGCGCTCCGGGACCCCCGGCTGCGCCCGGTCGCCGACGGGCTCGCCGTCGCCGGGGTGTCCGGAACACTGCGCGACGGGTTCACCGGGCCGGCCGCGTCCGGCCGGGGCCGGGTCCACGCCAAGAGCGGGACGCTGGCCGGCGTCAGCGCGCTGGCCGGAACCATCGCCACCGCCAGCGCCGGGGAACTCGTGTTCGTCCTGCTCACCGACTCCCTGCCCACCAACCTGCCGTGGCGTGCCCGGCGCGCGTTGGAACTGGCGGCGGCGCGGCTGGCGCAATGCGGCTGCCACAACACCGCGCCTGGTCCTCGACTGCCCGCCGGACCGCTGCCGACCGGTCCGGTGCCGGCCCCGACTCCGCTGGTGCCGCTGACCGCGCTGATGGCACCGACTGCGCTGGTGTCAGCCGCTTCCGGTGCCGACCAGTCGACCCGGTGAGCCGTGGTCGGGCGCGGTGACCGGGCCCGACCCGGCGGTTGCCGAGGTGCGGCGGGTGGTCCGCGCCGACCTGTCCGTCGTCGCTGATGAGCACGGGCCGGGCGCCCTGGTCCTGGTCGCCTGCAGCGGCGGCGCCGACTCGTTGGCGCTGGCCGCGGCAGCCGGCTGGGAGGCGCCTCGACTGGGGGTGCGCGCCGGCGTGGTGGTGGTCGACCACCAGTGGCACCCGGACTCCGCGGCGGTGGCGGACGGCGCGGCGGCAGCCTGCCGGCAGCTGCACCTGGACCCAGTGCGCGTGAGCACGACGGGGTTGCCGGGCAGAAGTCTCGAAGGGCCGGCGGGGGCGGCGCGTCCGGAAGGGCCGGAGGGGGCGGCGCGTGCCGCCCGGTACGCCGTCCTGGAACAGGTCCGCGCCGAGACCGGTGCCGTGGCGGTGCTGCTCGGTCACACCGCCGATGACCAGGCGGAGACCGTGCTGTTGGGCCTCGCCCGCGGGTCAGGTACTCGGTCGCTGGCCGGCATGGCGGCGGTCCGGGGTCGGTTGAGGCGCCCGCTGTTGCAGGTGACCCGGGCGCGGACCACTGCCTGCTGCGCAGCGCTGGGACTGCGCCCGGCCAGCGATCCCAGCAACGCCGACCCGCGGTTGGCCCGCACCCGGGTCCGCCACCGGGTGCTGCCGGTGCTGGAAGCCGAGCTGGGCCCGGGAGTGGCCGCCGCGCTGGTCCGGACGGCGCGCGCCACTCGCGACGACGCCGACTACCTGGACGTCGCAGCCGCACTGTTGGCCGCGACGGTGACCGCCGCGGACACCACCCTGGACTGTGCGGGCCTGGTCGGGGCGGCACCCGCGTTGCGGCGGCGGGTGCTGCGCGCGGCGGCGCTCGCCGCGGGTAGCCCCGCCGCAGATGTGACCGCGGGGCACGTCGATGCGCTGGAAGCCCTGCTACTGGATTGGCACGGCCAGCGGGGAGTGGATCTGCCGGGTCGGGTCCGGGCGGTCCGCCGGGAGGGCCGCCTGGTGCTGGCTGGTCCGGGACGGGGGATGCGGGCGCAGCGGCCCACTCCGGCGCTGTGACAACCTGCACCGGTGGACGCGAGCGACGCCGCCGGAGTGCTGACCGAGGTGCTCGCCACCGAGGACCAGATCCGGTCCCGGCTTGCCGAGCTGGCCGGTCAAATCGCGATCGACTATGCCGATACCGCCGCCGACCTGCTGCTGGTCGGCGTGCTCAAGGGCGCGGTCATGGTGATGGCCGACCTGTCCCGGGCGCTGCCGTTCAGCGTGGAGATGGACTGGATGGCGATCTCCTCCTACGGCTCGGGAACCCGCAGCTCCGGGGTGGTGCGGATTCTGAAGGACCTGGAGGTCGACCTGTCCGGGCGGCACGTACTGATCGTCGAGGACATCATCGACACCGGGCTGACCCTGTCCTGGCTGGTCAGCAACCTGGAGTCGCGGGGCCCGGCCTCGGTGCGGGTGTGCACCCTGCTGCGTAAGCCCGACGCCGCGACGCTGGATGTGGACGTCCGCTACGTCGGTTTCGACATCCCCGACGCCTTTGTCGTCGGATACGGCCTGGACTATGCCCAGCAGTTCCGGAACCTGCGGTGCGTCGGCACCCTGGACCCCGCCGCGGTCACCGGCTGAAATCTCTCGGTGGCGCGGGGCTGCGGCGCCGGGCTACGGCGTGGGGTTTCCGCAGGGGCCGCCCGGGAACGTCGGAGGGCATCGGCGCGTTGACTGACCAGCACACCGATTCCGGGAACCTTCGCTGAAGCACACGCCACCGACGGCCACCGAGGCTCGTCCACAGCCCGTGTCAGGCGCCCCGCACAGGGGCCCGGGCCGGTGCAGCTGGAGATGTCCGCGTGTACCGTCGAACGGCACCACAGCCGCCGTCAGATGGCACCCAGCCACAGCAGTTCCCGCACGTCAACCCCGTCTCCGGCAGTCGTCGGGAGCGGGGTCCGGTAGTTGGACAAGAACGGCGGGGCGCGCCGGAAGGCCGAGGCGCCGCCCGTTCGAGGCAGAAGGGACGGGGCTCCGGGCCCCAGCACCATGGATGTGAAGCGCCTCCTGCGGGGTCCGTTCGTCTGGATCCTGCTCGCTGTCCTGCTCATCGCCGTCGTGATCTCACTATTCAGCCGTACCAGTGGGTACGTGACCAAACCGACCGGCGAGGTCGTTGCGCAGATCGACGCGAAGAATGTGAAGTCGGCCACCGTGGTCGGCGGCACCGACCAGGTGATCCGGTTGCAGTTGAAGAACCCGATCGACGGCGGTACCGCCCAGATCCAGGCCCCGTACGTGACCGAGCTGCAGGCGGACCGCGTCGTGCAGAAGTTGGACGCCCAGAACGCCTCCGGCGCGCTGGCCGACAACTACACCGTGCAGATCGCCCGGCCCAGCCTGATCGGTCAGCTGCTCACGGCGTTTCTGCCGGTGCTGCTGATCATCGTCGTGTTCCTGTTCCTGATGAACCAGGCGCAGGGCGGCGGCGGCCGGGTCATGAACTTCGGCAAGTCCAAGGCCAAGCTGATCACCAAGGACACCCCCAAGACGACGTTCAACGACGTCGCCGGTGCCCAGGAGGCCGTTGAGGAGCTGCAGGAGATCAAGGAGTTCCTGGCCGAGCCGGCCAAGTTCCAGGCCGTCGGCGCCAAGATCCCGAAGGGCGTACTGCTCTACGGCCAGCCCGGTACCGGCAAGACGCTGCTGGCCCGCGCTGTGGCCGGTGAGGCGGGGGTGCCCTTCTACTCCATCTCCGGTTCGGACTTCGTGGAGATGTTCGTCGGCGTCGGTGCCAGCCGGGTGCGCGACCTTTTCGAGCAGGCCAAGGCCAACGCCCCGGCCATCGTCTTCGTCGACGAGATCGACGCGGTCGGCCGCCAGCGTGGTGCCGGCCTGGGCGGCGGTCATGATGAGCGCGAGCAGACCCTGAACCAGCTGCTGGTCGAGATGGACGGGTTCGACACGCGGGGCGGGGTCATCCTCATCGCCGCCACCAACCGGCCCGACATTCTCGACCCGGCGCTGCTGCGACCCGGGCGCTTCGACCGGCAGATCGCCGTGGACCCGCCCGACTTCGAGGGCCGCAAGAAGATCCTGGCGGTGCACAGCCGCGGCAAGCCGCTGGCCCGCGACGTCGACCTGGCCGCGGTGGCCCGCCGGACGCCCGGGTTCACCGGAGCCGATCTGGCCAACGTGCTCAACGAAGCCGCCCTGCTGACCGCCCGGTCGAGCAAGAAGCTCATCGACAACCCGGGCCTGGAAGAGGCCATCGATCGGGTAGTTGCCGGGCCACAGAAGAAGACCCGGCTGATGAACGAGCACGAGAAGAAGATCACCGCCTACCACGAGGGTGGGCACGCCCTGGTCGCCGCGGCGCTGCCGAACTCCGACCCCGTCCGTAAGATCACGATCCTGCCGCGGGGACGGGCGCTGGGATACACGATGGTGCTCCCCGAGGAGGACAAGTACTCCAAGACCCGCAACGAGATGCTGGACCAGCTGGCCTACATGATGGGCGGGCGCGCGGCGGAGGAGCTGGTCTTCCACGACCCGACCACGGGCGCGGCCAACGACATCGAAAAGGCCACGCAGCTGGCCCGGGCCATGGTCACCCAGTACGGGATGACCGAGCGGCTGGGCTCGATCAAGTTCGGTCAGGAGCAGGGCGAGGTTTTCCTCGGCCGGGACATGGGCCACCAGCGCAACTACTCCGAGCAGGTCGCGGCCGTTGTCGACGACGAAGTCCGTGGCTTCATCGAGACCGCGCACAGCGAGGCCTTCGAGATCCTGGTGGAAAACCGGGACATCCTCGACGACCTGGTGCTGGCCCTACTGGACCGGGAGACCCTGGACCAGGCGGAGATCGCGGCGGTGTTCGCGAACCTGCGCCGCCGGCCCCGGCGCCCGGCCTGGACCGGTTCCCCGGACCGTCGCCCCGGCAACCCGCCGGTGCTGACCAAGAACGAGGAGGCCGCGTTGGTCCGCCAGCGTGACGAGCAGGCCGTTGCGCAGCCATCGGACGTCGACGAGGCCACCGACACCTCTCGCCGCCGCCCGCACGGCTGGTCCGGCGCCGGCGGGGCGACCCCCAGCCCGGCGTGAACCCAAGCGCCGAGGCCTGATCATCGACCCGCAACCGGGGTCCGACGCCGCTGACCGTGAGGTTGGCGGCGTCGGTGCGTCGCAGAGCGGCTGGTCCCGGTCGCTGGACGAACCCTCGGCTGGCTGGACGGCTCCGGCCGGCTACGACGCGCCTCGGGTCGCGGCCGCCGTCCGGGAGGTGCTGATCGGCATCGGGGAGGACCCGGACCGGGACGGGTTGCGGGCCACCCCCGAGCGGGTCGCCCGGGCCCTGGCCGAGCTGACCGCCGGGCTGCGCACCAGCGACGCCGACGTGCTCGCGACCACGTTCGAGGCCGGCCACAACGAGCTGGTCGTCGTCCGCGACATCGAGGTGTACAGCCTCTGCGAGCACCACCTGCTGCCCTTTACCGGCCGAGCGCATGTCGGCTACATCCCGGCGGCGCACGGCCGTATCACCGGGCTGAGCAAGCTGGCCCGCCTGGTGGACGTGCACGCCCGCCGCCCGCAGGTGCAGGAACGGCTGACCACCGCGGTTGCCGAGTCGTTGGTCCGAGTGCTGCGCCCGCGCGGGGTCATGGTGGTCGTGGAGTGCGAGCACCTGTGCATGGTGATGCGCGGGGTCGCCAAGCCGGGATCGACCACCATCACCTCGGCGGTCCGCGGCTCGCTGCGGGACCCGGCCACCCGGGCGGAGGCGATGGCGTTGATGACCGGCCGGCGCTGAGCCTGCTGCTTGGTGGCACCCTGACGGGATGCTGACACCGGCCGAGATGGCGGCGCGGGTGGGCGGTCGGACGCTGGTTCTCGGGGTGCTCAACGTGACCCCCGACTCGTTCTCCGACGGCGGCCGGTGGTCCGACCCGGAGCAGGCGATCGTGCGTGGGCTGGCCATGGCCGACGAGGGGGCCGATCTGGTCGACGTCGGGGGTGAGTCCACCCGGCCGGGTGCCGTTCGACCGTCGGGCGCCGTGGAGGCCGGCCGGGTTGTCCCGGTGGTGCGCGAACTCGCCGCGGCGGCAGTGACCGTCTCGGTCGACACCATGCGCGCCGAGATCGCGGCTGCTGCAGTCCGCGCCGGTGCCGTGCTGGTCAACGACGTGTCCGGGGGACTCGCCGACCCGGCCATGCTGACGACGGTGGCCGACCTCGGTGTCCCGGTGGTGCTCATGCACTGGCGCGGCCCGTCGGCGGTGATGGCCGGCATGACCCACTACGACGACGTCGTCACCGAGGTCGCCGACGCGCTGGCCGGTCGGGCCGACGCCGCGGTGGCGGCCGGGGTGGCCCCCGACCGGATCGTGCTGGACCCGGGGCTGGGTTTCGCCAAGCAATCCGGGCACAACTGGGCGCTGCTGCAGGGCTTGGACCGGATCACCGCTCTCGGCTTCCCCGTCCTGGTCGGCGCCTCCCGCAAGCGGTTCCTGGGTTCGTTGCTCGCCGGCCCCGCCGCGTCGGAGCCCCGCCCGACCGTGCCGGAGCCCCGCCCAGCGACCGGGCGCGACGACGCGACCACCGCGTTGTCCGCGCTGCTGGCCGCCCGCGGCGTCTGGGGGGTGCGGGTACACGCCGTGCGGGCCTCGGCTGATGCTGTCCGCGTCGCCGCCGCTGTCCGCGGTTGAGTCGATCGTGACGGCGGGCACAATCGGGACGGTGACCGAGAGCGTCGATTCAATCGACAACGATCGCTTTCGCGAGGTCCTCGGCCATTTCGGCTCTGGGGTGGTGGTCGTCACGGCCACCGTGGACGGCGTTCCGCTCGGGCTGACCTGCCAGTCGTTTGCCTCAGTCAGCCTGGCCCCCCCGCTGGTCAGCTTCTGCGTCACCCGGACGTCGCGGCGGTACCCGAGGATCCGGCAGACCGGGCGGTTCTGCGTCAATGTCCTGGCCGAGGGCCAGGCCGGGCTGTCGCGGGCGTTCGGCGTCGACGATCCGACCGGGTGGGCGGGTGTCGAGTGGGTGCAGCCTGCCGAGGCGGATTCGCCGGTGCTGGCCGGTGCGCACGCGTGGATCGACTGCCGGCTGGAGGCGGAGCTGCCCGCCGGGGACCACACCATCGTGCTGGGCCGGGTCACGGCACTGGCCGCGGACAGTTCCCGGCAGCCGTTGCTCTTCTACCGCGGGCAGTACCACGGGCTGCACGCCGTCGGGTCGACAGCAGGCAGCTGATCGGGCGCGATCCGGCCCGCGCCGGTGCCTCGCGTCAGCGGGCTGGGGCGCGCGGCGGACGACACCTTCCCGGCGTCCGCCCTGACCGCTACTGTCTGCCCGTGACGCCTGCTGCCGCCCCGACCGCCCCGGACCGCATCGTGCTGCGGGGACTGGCCGCGCACGGCCGCCACGGCGCGCTGGCCAGCGAACGCAGCGCCGGTCAGCCGTTCGGTCTGGACCTGGAACTGGAGTTGGACACCCGGCCCGCGGCAGCCAGTGACGAGCTGATCGACACCGTGGACTACGCGGCCGTGGCCAGTGCCGCGGTCGCCGTGCTGTCCGGGGAGCCGGTGGCGCTTGTCGAAACGTTGGCCGACCGGGTCGCCGGGACGGTGTTGGCCGACCGGCGCATCGACGCGGTGACGGTCACCGTGCACAAGCCGCAGGCACCTCTCGGTGTGCCGGTCGACGACATCGCTGTCGTGATCCGTCGGACCCGTGGCGAGCAGACCCCGACCCCCGGTGGTCAGCGATGACCGAGAGCCCGAACCCGGGCCTGGTCGACGCCGACACCCTGACCGGTCAACTGCGCCCGATCCGGCGGGTGGCCCTCGGGCTGGGCGGCAACGTCGGGGACACCATGGAGACGTTGCAGGCCGCGATCGACGCGCTGCTGGACACCCCCGGGGTGGCCGCTGCCGGGGTGTCGGCGGTGTTCCAGACGCGCGCGGTCGGTGGCCCGGACGGCCAGGATGACCACCTGAACGCGGTCCTGCTGATCGACACCGCGCTCTCACCGGCCCGGCTGCTGGATCGCACACAGGTCGTGGAGGCCGCGTTGGGGCGCGAGCGGGGACCGGACACCGTACCGGACGGACCGCGCACCATCGACCTGGACATCCTCGCCATCGGGGACGGGGTGATCACCACGCCGGACCTGGTGGTGCCGCATCCGCGCGCGCACACCCGCGCCTTCGTGCTGGTCCCATGGGCCGAGGTGGACCCGGATGCGGTGCTGCCCGGTCACGGCCGGGTCGGGGACCTTGCGGCCGCGCTCGACACCGAGCCGGGCGCGGTCGTGCCGCGGCCGGAGTTGACGTTGTGGCTGCCCGGCTGACCCGCGCGCAGGCTTGACCCGTGCCCATCATCATGACCCGCTCCGCATCCGGTGATCCGGGCCCCGGGCGCGGGGGGCCGGACCCGGGCCGGGCCGCGCCGCCGCTGCGGCCGCTGGGTGTCGGCACGCTGGTGCTGGCCGGGCTGATCGGCGTGCTGATAGGGCTGGTCTGGGCGTTGGCCGTCTCGGCGAGTCGGGGGTTCCCGCCCACCCTGAGCGCTGTCGGCCTGATCAGCCTCGGATTCGTCGTGCTGGCGTTGGCGTTGGCGGCCCGCTACATGGGACGGGTCCGTCGCCGTACCGCCCCGGTCGACCCGCACCTGGCGGTGCGGCTGCTCGCGATGGGCCGGGCCGGAGCGGTGGTTGGCGCCGTCGCGGCCGGGGTCTACCTGGGGCTGGGCCTGCAGCGGATCACGTCGGGCCTGACGGCGGGCGGGGGCGGCCGGCAGTTGCTCTACGCCGGGCTCGGGGTGCTGGCCGGGGCTGCGGTGCTGGTCGCCGGGCTGCTGGTGGAGCGGGCCTGCCGACGCCCGGACGGCCCCGACCCGGACGACCCCGACGGTCCCCCGGCCGTGCTCGGGTAGGTGCCGGCGGTCTGGCTGTCCGCTCGTGCCGCGTGTCCGCGACACGTTCGCGCCGGTGACCCGCGCGGGACCCGCTGATCCGTAGCCTCGGCCCCATGAGTTCTCGACACGCCCGCGGCCGGCATCTGCGCCGCCAACGACTGTTGCGACGCGCCGTGGTGCCACTGCTACTGGCCGGGACCGCGGTTGCCGTGACCGCGACGGTGACCGGGGGGACCACCACGCTCCGGGTCGCCGCGCTGCTGGTGCTGGCGCTGGGAGTGGGCGCTGCACTCGCCGCCGAGGCCGACGCCCGGGCCGAGCGACGCGAGCTGCTCGCCCAACACGACCGGCTCTGGACCGCGGCGACGGCGGCGCGGGATCGGCTGACGCAGGCCCACCAGGCCGCGCTGGCCGCGGTGCACACCGGCTACACCGCCCGCATCGACCGGCTCTCGGACCACCTGACGGCCGCGGATGCCCAGGTGCTGGCGGCTCGGCGGGACCTGGCGGGCCTGCGGGCCGAGCTGAGCACCGTCCGGGCGGAGTTGGAGCGGATGACCCGTTCCCGTAACGCGCTGCGCGCCGATGTCCAGGCATACGTGCAGCTGGAGACCGCCCGCCTGACCGATGCCGAGCGGGAGGTGCCCGAGAGCGTGGTTGCCCTGGGCTCCTGGGAGCGTCGCGCCGGCTGAGCCCAGGCCTCAGCTGCACCACATGGGAGCCGCTCTCGCCGCATGCGCCCCTCCCGGACGGGGCGACTCGCCGCCGGCCTGACATCGCCCCCGATCGCCGGCGGGCGCGAACCGGGAGCGGGACCGGGAGCGGGCCCGGGACGGCCGATAGGTTGACCCGGTGCTGCTCGGAACCTGGAACGTCAACTCGCTGCGGGCCCGCCTGCCCCGGGTGCTGGACTGGCTGAACACCCGGGCGCCGGACGTCGTGGCGCTGCAGGAGACCAAGTGCACCGAGAACAACCTGCCGCGCGCCGAGCTGGAGGCCGCCGGGTACGAGGTTGCCCACGCCGGGATCTCGCAGTGGAACGGGGTGGCGGTGCTCTCCCGGGTCGGGCTCACCGATGTCGTGACCGGCTTCGACGGCATGCCCGACTTCGAGGGGGTCACCGAGGCCCGGGCGCTGGGCGCGACCTGCGGCGGGGTCCGGATCTGGTCGCTCTACATCCCCAATGGTCGGGTGCCGGACAGCCCTCACTACCCCTACAAGCTGGCGTGGCTGTCGGCGCTGCGCACGGCCGCGGCCGACTGGTTGACCGCGGACCCGCAGCTGCCCATCGCGCTGACCGGTGACTTCAACATCGCCCCGACCGACGAGGACGTCTGGGACCCGGCCGTCTTCGAGGGGTCCACGCATGTGACCGCCCCGGAACGCGCCGCGTTCACCGCGCTGGTCGACACCGGGTACGCCGACCTGGTCCGGCCCTACGCGCCGGGCCCGGGGACCTACACCTACTGGGACTACCAGCAGCTGCGCTTCCCCCGACGGGAGGGGATGCGCATCGACTTCATCCTCGGCTCACCCGCCCTGGGCGCCCGGGTCAACGGTGCGCGCATCGACCGGGAGGCCCGCAAGGGCAAGGGACCCTCCGATCACGCGCCGGTACTGATCGAATTGGGCTGAGCTGCCCGGGAACGCGCCCGGGTCAACGCCCTCGCTCCGGCGACTGCGGCGCCGATCGCCACCGCGACGGTGACCAGCGGCCCGACGTCGGGGATGGCCAGCATCGCGTCGTAGCCAACATGCATGATCATCAGCGGCAGGACCGCCCGGGTGCGCAGGTAGACCAGCACCGTCAGCACGGCCCAGGGCAGCAGCACCACGACGACCGCGCCGTAATAGAGGTGGTAGCTGAGCCGGGCGGCGACCATCAGCACGACCAGGCTGAGCGTCGCGGCGGTGCCGGCGCCTCGGGAGATCCGGGCCGCCCGCGCGACCAGTGGCCCCAGTAGCGCGACCGGTGCCACGACGACGAACACCTCCTCCCCGACGCCGGAGGACAGTGCTGCCGCCAGCCCGACCGCCACCGACTGGCGCGGGGCGTTGGGTACCGGCGCCCCTCCGCTGGCCACCACGACGAGGTAGGCCGAGGTGCAGACCACCAGCGGGAGGAACACCGTGGTGGCGCTGCCGAGCAGCAGCTGACCGAAGCGGGACGCGGAACCGGAAGGCAGGCCTGCTGCGCGTCGCCCCACCAGTCCGACCGCGGCCAGCCACGCCAGCCCGGCACCGGCCAGCAGCAGCAGATAGCTTTCGATCTGGACCGCATCGCCGACCGTGCCGGTGCTGCTGGATCCGGAATCGGCGTAGGCCAGCAACGCCGACCCGATCGTCACGTAGAGAAACAGGCCGGTCAGCACGACGAGGGCCAGCCCGGCCACGACCCGCAGGACCAGCCCGGGATCGCCGGGTCTTCGCAACGCCACCGGTCCGGCGCGCGGAGCGAGCACCGCTACCCCGCTCGGCTGCCGACCGGGGGCCACGGCAACGACCCTAAGCGGCTCGCCGCCACCAGCCACGGCAGGCCCGGCTGGCGCCGCCGTAGGGTTTCCGCGTGACCAGCCCGGCACCGCTGACCATGGGACCGTGGCTCAGCGCCGAGCAGTTCCAGGCGCTGTCCGCGGAGCAGACCCGGCATCGTGAGCTCGTCGACGGGGAGATCAGGGACACGTCCCCGAGCGGCTTCGAGCACGGCGTCGTAGCGGCGACATTGGTTCATCACCTTCACGCATTCGCCGCGGGGAAGCTGGGCGTGGTCCTGTCGTCTGAGACCGGCTTCACGATCCGGCGCAATCCGGACACCGTCCGCTCTCCGGATGCTGCCTTCGTCGCCACCGACCGGCTGCCAGGGCCGGGCGCGCGTGGCGGGTTCGTCGAGCTGGCCCCCGATCTGGTGGTGGAGGTGGTTTCGCCCTCTGACCGGGCCTCCGACGTGCTGTCCAAAGCCCTGGACTGGGTGGACGCCGGGGTCCGCCTCGTATGGGTCGTCGACCCGGGATCGCGAACGGTGACCGTGCACCGGCCCGACGGGCTGTCCCGCCTGGTCCGCGGCGAGTCCGCCGAACTCGACGGCGAGCATGTCCTGCCCGGCTTCCGGTTGGCCCTGGCCGACATCTTCGGCGGACCAAGTCTGCCAGGCTGAGTCGCGACGATCAGGCCAGCGGGTTCCTCCACCGCACATCGGGGAAGCGGGCAACGTCGGCGGACTGCAGCGCACAGCCGTCGTGCATCGGGATGCGACAGCCCCAATCAGGCGATATGGGCGTCAGGCGGTGTCGGCGGATCTCGGAAGCAGCGCACGGATCGCCTCGAGGGTGTCCGCCTGAGCCGGCTCCTTGTCGGGTCGGTAGCGGACCACCCGGGCAAAGCGGAGCGCCAGCCCGCCGGGATAGCGCGGGCTGATCTGGGCCCCGTCCAGGGCAATCTCGACGACCAGTTCCGGACGGACCCGGACCACCCACCCGCCGTCGGAATCGTCACCGGCCACTGCGAGTTCCTTCAGCCGTACGGTCTGCCAGGCCAATAGCTCATCGGTCATGCCCTTGAACGTCTTGCCGACCATGATCGGCGGACCCCCGTCGGGATCGCGTGCTCCCAGGTGCAGGTTGGACAGCGTTCCGGTCCGGCGCCCGGAGCCTGGTTCGACGCCGATGACCAGCAGGTCGAGGGTCGCGACCGGCTTGACCTTGCGCCACGCCGCCCCCCTGCGGCCGGCGGCGTACGGGGAGTCGATGTCCTTCACGACGACCCCCTCGTGCCCGGCGGCCAGGCTGGCGGCCAGCACCTCGGCGGCGGTCTCCGGGTCATCGGTGGTCGTTCCGGGCACCACCAGGCCCGCGGCGACCCGCGCCAACGCCGCCTGCCGAAGGTGCAGCGGCTCGTCCAGCAGGTCGATCCCGTCCAGATGCAGGCAGTCGAAGAAGAACGGGCGCAGCGCGCGCTGCCCGTCCGGCGGGGGTTCGGCCGCGCCCGCGTCGGGCGCCGCGGTATCGGACGGACCGGTGCCGAACCTGGCCATCGTCTCCTGGAAGGGGCGTGGTCGCCCGTCCTCGGTCAACGTCAGGGACTCCCCGTCCAACACCACCGTCCCGCACGGCATGGCGGCGACCACGGCGACCAGGTCCGACACGCGTGAGGTGACCTCGTGCAGGGTCCGCGTGAAGACCCGGACCGTGTCACCGCGGCGGTGCACCTGAATGCGCGCGCCGTCCAGCTTGTGCTCGACGCTGACCTGCCGCGGTGGCTGCCCGACGGCGGCGGCGACGCTGTCGGCCGGGCTGGCCAACATGGGCCGGACGGGGCGACCGACGACCAGTCCGAATTCGCGCAGCCGCCCGGCGGCCTGGCTGCGGGGCTCGGCCAGAGCGGCTGCCGCGGTGACGGCGAGGTCCCCGCTGAGCATCAGCGCGCGACGGGCGACCGGGCCGGGCACCTCGGCGACGCGCGCGACGGCATCCAGCAGCAGCGACTCCTGGGCGCCCTGACGGACCTCTCCGGCGAGCAGCCCACGCAGCAGCCGCTGCCCCGGCGCATCGGCCCGGGCCAGCAGTCCGGCGACCAGCTGCTCGCGGTGCGCGGCCGATCCGGGTCCGGCCAGGGCGGCCAGCTCGTCCAGGGTTGCGTCGAGCTCGGCGACGGTCAGCGCGCCACGGTCGTCGCCGTCCTTCCCGGGGCCGCTGTCCGCTCCGGTCCCGCTGTGCCCGTTGGCGCCGACGGGTAGCGGGGCCACGTCCCGGGTCCGGCGCAGCACCGCGCCACCGACCCCCACCCGGCCCTGGCGGAGCGCGCCGGCCAACATCCCGGTCACGGCGGGCACCAGGTCGATCGAGGTCCGGGCCAGCAGCGCGGCCAATGCGTCGACCTTCGCCAGTCGGGACCGGGTCGCGGCCACGGCCTGCGAGGTCGCGGCCAGCTCGGCGAACCGCATCGGCTGCGACCCGGGGCCGGCGATGTCGGGGGTGCTCAGCGGTGGCCGGTCCGACCGGCGGGCTCGGCGACACCAGCCTGGTCGGCGGCGGACCTGTCCCCGGTCTGGACACCAGCCCCGTCGGAGCCCCGGTCGATCGCCGGTTCGGAGGTCAGCTCGGCCTCGACTGGTCCGGCCCCGGAAGCCGGGCCAGATCGATCCGCGCCGGTGGGGTCGGGGGTCGCGGGACCGGGTTCCGGTCCGTCCTCACCCAGCGTCAGCGCGCTCGCGCCGGTGGCGGGCGCCGCGCCGGAGGAGCCGACGTCGCCCTCCTCGGGGCCCGGTTCGACCGCGGGCAGCCCGGCGCGGTCGAAGACCCCGACGTACCGCTCGCCCTCGCAGACCGCCAGCCAGCCTTCGGGGATTGCCAGGGTCCAGGCCAGCGCCTCCAGCACGGGGGAGTCCAGCTGCACCACCCCGGGTGCCGGTCGGGCCAGCTCGGTGACGTGCTCAGCGCCGTCGTGGTCGCGAAGGTCGGTCGCACCGACCCAGCCGAGCAGCTCACCCTGCTCGCCGAGCACAATTCCCCAATCCGCGCCGACCGTGGACAGCCGGGAGCCGGCGAAACCGGGCCGGTCGCTGCCGCGGACGGTCGCCGGGCTGGCCAGCTGGGCGTCGCGCAATGGGGTGACCGCGAGGTGGCGGATCCCGCGCTCGCGTCCGATGAATCCGGCGACGAACGCGGTCGCCGGGCGCTCGTGGATCACGGCGGGGGTGTCGAACTGCTCCAGATGACCACCCTGGCTGAGCACCGCGATGCGGTCTCCGAGGGCGACGGCCTCCTCCAGGTCGTGGGTGACGAACAGCACCGTCTTGCCCACCTCGCGCTGCAGGGTCAGGAACTCCTGCTGCAGATGTTTGCGGACCAGCGGGTCCACTGCCCCGAACGGCTCGTCCATCAGCAACACAGGGGGGTCGGCCGCCAACGCCCGGGCCACCCCGACCCGTTGCTGCTGCCCACCGGACAGCGCGGACGGATACCGGTCGCGGTAGGTCTCGGCCGGTAGTCCGACCAGGTCCAGCAGCTCGTCCACGCGCGCGGCCGTGCGCTTCTTGTCCCAGCCCACCAGGCGCGGGACGGTGGCCACGTTCTGCCCGACCGTGCGGTGCGGGAACAGCCCACTGGCCTGGATGACATAGCCCATCCGGCGCCGCAGCGCCACGGCGTCCATCGTCGTGACGTCCTCACCGTCGAGCAGGATCCGGCCCGAGGTCGGCTCCACGAGCCGGTTGACCATCCGCAACGTGGTGGACTTGCCGCAGCCCGACGGCCCGACCAGGCAGACCACCTGCCCGCGGCGCACGTCCAGGCTCAGGTCGGTCACCGCGGATGTGCCATCGGGGTAACGCTTGCCGAGGCCCTGCAGCCTGATCGCGTACTCACCGTCTGGGGTAGCGTCCACGCGTGGTGCTCCTGCCGGTCTCGGTGGCGGCCGCAAGTGGCCCGGACTGCCTGGCGACCAACGCCTGGATCTGTGGAACCTACCTGTCGCAGCGCAGTCCGGAGATCCTGGGGGCGCTGCGCCAACATGTCGTGCTGACGGTGGTCAGTGTGCTGATCGGCCTGGTCATCGCGTTCCCGCTGGCCCTGCTCGCCCGACGGGCCCGCGGCTGGGACGTGGCCGTCACCACCGTCACGACCATCCTCTACACGATTCCCTCCCTCGCCCTGTTCGCGCTGCTGCTGCCCTTCACCGGACTGACCCGCAGCACCGTCATCGTCGGGCTGGTGCTCTACAGCCTGGTGATCCTGGTCCGCGGGATCACCGACGGACTGGACTCGGTCCCGGCGGCGGTCACCGACAGCGCCCGCGGGATGGGGTACTCCCCGGCCCGGCAGTTGTTCGCGGTCGAGCTGCCGCTGGCGATCCCGGCGATCATGGCCTCGCTGCGGGTGGCTCTGGTCTCGACGATCGCGATCGCGACCATCGGCTCGCTGGTCGGCTACGGGGGGCTGGGCAACCTGATCAGCCAGGGCCTGGCGAGCCTGTTCAAGGCGGAGATCCTCACCGCTTCGGTGCTGTGCGTGCTGCTGGCCGTGACCGGGGACCTGCTGCTGCTGGGGCTGTCCCGGTTGCTGGTGCCGTGGCGGCGACGGTCAGGGGCCTGACGTGGACATTGTCACCGGCCCGATCGGATGGCTGCTGGACGGCTCGCACTGGACGGGCCCGACCGGCATCCCCACGCTGACCGCCCAGCACCTGGGGCTGTCAGCACTGGCGGTGTTGATCGCGTGCCTGATCGCGCTGCCGATCGGGGTGTGGCTCGGGCACACCGGCCGCGGCGGGACGCTGGCGCTCAACGTCGGCAATGTCGGAAGGGCGGTGCCCACCTACGCCGTGCTCAGCGTGTTCTACCTGGTCATCGCCAGTCGGGAGACCGACACGCTGCTGGCCCTGGTGCTCTTCGGGATCCCGCCGGTGCTGACCAACGCCTACGTCTCGGTCCGCGAGGTGGACCCGGTGATGGTCGATGCCGCCCGCGGGATGGGGATGTCCGGTGGGCAGCTGTTGCGCCGGGTGGAGCTGCCGATCGCCCGGCCGCTGCTGCTGTCCGGGGTGCGGCTGTGCGCTGTGCAGGTGGTCGCGACCATGACGATTGCCGCGCTGATCGCCGGACCCGGGTTGGGCCGGATCGTCACCGCTGGCTTCGCCCTGCAGGACCAGAACCAGGTCGTCGCCGGGGCCGCGGTGGTCGCGGTGGTCGCGCTGGTGGTCGACCTCTCGCTGGCCGCGGTCGTCCGACGGACCCGCCGCACCGCCTGAGAGCGGGTCCGGCGAGGCAGTTGTCGGTGACGTCGCGCACGATGGGGCGGATCTGTTTGACCACCGACCCGTCCGGGTCACGATCGAACCGACCCGTCCGGGTCATTATCGAAAGGCATTTCGTCATGGATCTCACGCTCGGCCACACCGGCCGTCGTCGTTTCACCCGCGCACTGGTCGCCCTGGGCGCGGGCGTGCTCTCCCTCGGGGTCACCGCAGCCTGCGGCAGCAGTGGTGGCAACGCGTTCAGCGCCGCCAGCTCCCCGGCCGCTGCACCCGTCGGTGCCCCGTCCGACACCCCCACCGACGCTGCCGCCGCCACCTCGCCGGACACGTCGGCCAGCACCTCGGCCGACACCTCCAGCACCACCCAGAGCATCACCGTGGGTGGCGCCAACTTCAACGAGCAGGTGCTGCTGACCCAGATCTACGCGCAGGCGTTGCAGAGCGCCGGTTTCAAGACGACGGTGAAGAACGTCGACAGCCGCGAGATCTACCTGCCCGCGCTGCGCAACGGCCAGATCGACGTCGTCCCGGAGTACGCAGCAACGCTGACGTCCAACCTGGCAACGGCGGCGAAGAGCGACGTGACGCCGTCCTCCGACATCGCCAAGACGATCGCCACCCTGCAGCCGCTGGCGAACAAGGCCGGCCTGACGGTGCTCAAGCCCAGCCAGGCCACCGACCAGAACACGTTCGTGGTCAGTAAGGACTTCGCCCAGAAGAACAATCTGATGACGCTGTCGGACCTGGGGAAGCTGAACAAGCCGCTGCGGATCGCGGCCGGTGCGGAGTGCAAAGACCGCCCGTTCTGTGCGCCGGGACTGCGGAAGACCTACGGCATCAATGCCACCGTCGACCCCACCGGGGCCGGGACTGCGCCGTCGTTCCAGGCCGTGAAGAACGGCACCGATCAGCTGGCGCTGGCGTTCACCTCCGACGGGACGTTCAAGAACTTTGGGCTGGTCGAGCTCAAGGACGACAAGAAGCTGCAGGCGTCGGACAACATCGTCGCCGTGGTCAACACCGCGAGCATCGGCAAGGACCAGAAGGTCATCGACGTGCTGAACAAGGTCGATGCCGCTCTGACCACCAGTGACCTGCAGGATCTCAACCGCCAGATCGGGGTCGAGCGTGCCCAGCCGCAGGCCGTGGCCAAGAAGTGGTTGTCCAGCCACCCGGTTACCTGAGTATCTGATCGATCGGCACACCGGGACCACAGTGACACCCAGGACCACAGCGACACCGGGACCACAGTGACCAGTCAGGACGACAGCCGGCGCGGCGATCCGCGGGGCGGTCCAGCAGCGGACGTCTTCGACGACCCGTCGCTGGACTGGTCGGGGGTGTCGCCGCGCCTGAAGACGGCTCGTCGGGCGGTGCTGGCCGTCGTGGCGGTCATCCTGCTGGTGGCCATCGCGGTGGCCGCCTGGCTGGTCGGGTCGCTGGCGTGGCTGGCGGCGGTGGTACTGCTCGTGCTGGCCGGTTGGGGCTGGTGGCTGATCGGTCGAAACTGGTCCAGCTGGGGCTGGGCCGAACGCGATGAGGACCTGCTGGTCCGGCACGGCTACCTGTTCCGCTCCCTGGTGGTCGTGCCATACGGGCGGATGCAGGTCGTCGATGTGCAGGCCGGGCCGGTGGCCAGGGCGCTGGGGTACGCCTCGGTCGCCCTGGTCACCGCCTCGGCACACACCGACGCCCACATCCACGGGGTCCCGCAGGCCGAGGCCAGCCGGTTGCGGGACCGGCTCTCGGCGCGAGGTGAGGCCCAGGCGGCCGGTCTGTGACCAGCCCACCGACCACCCGCGGCGTCGTGCTGGCCGCCCGCCGGCTACACCCGGCCTCGATCGTGCTGGGCGCATGGAAGGCGGTCCTGCTGCTCTCCGCGGTGTTCCTGCGCCCGGCGCTGGAAGGCCAGGGCAGTTGGATCAGTGACCTGGCCGGGGCCGCCGGGGTGGGCGACGGGGCAGGCGGACTGGTGGCGGCTGGCGCCGGGGCGCTGCTGGCGGCGGTCGTGGTCGGCATCCTGCTCTCGATCATCCCGTGGTCGGTGCGCCGCTTCGGGGCCGACGGGAGCGAGTTGATCATCAGCTCGGGCCTGGTCAGTCGGCGTCGCCGCCACGTCCGCCTCGATCGGGTCCAGGCCGTGGATATCGACGAACCGCTGGTCGCCCGGTTGTTCGGGTTGGCGGTGCTGCGCCTGACGATGGCCGCCGGCAACGAGGCGAGCATCCGGCTGGCCTACCTCTCGCTAGACGATGCGGTCGCCCTGCGCAGCCGGTTCCTGGCCGGTGCCGCCGGCCTGGAGCCGGACACGCCCGAGGCCCCGGAACGGGTGCTGCTCACCGTCTCCACCCCCCGCGCGCTCGGGGCGCTGGCGCTGACCGGGTCGACGATCTGGCTGCTGGCTGTGGCCGTGGGGGTCCTCGTCGCGGGGATCGGGTTCCGCGCCTGGTATCTGGTGCCCAGCCTGGCTCCGGTGGTGCTCGGGCTGGGCACCTCGGCCATCCGCCAGCTGAACGGCACGGTCGGGTTCACCCTGGCCGAGAGCCCGGACGGGTTGCGGGTGCGGGCCGGCCTGCTGGACCGCCGTTCCCAGACCGTGCCGCCGGGGCGGATCCAGGGGCTGCGGGTGCGTCGGCCGCTGTTGTGGCGGCCGGTCGGCTGGTCCCGGGTCGACGTGGACGTGGCGGGTCTGGGTGGTCGGGATCGCGACGCCGGGCGGGACCTGTCCCAGCGCACCGACCTGGTCCCGGTCGCCGACCGGGCGACCGCCGCGACCGTGTGCCTGCGGGTTCTCGGCGTGGACCCGGCAACCGTGGCTGTGATCCCGGTGCCCCGCCGCGCGCGGTGGCTGGACCCGCTTGCCGCCCGGGTGCTGGCGGCGGGTTCGACCGCCGACGTCGTTATCGCCCGACACGGGCTGCTGACCCGGACGCTGATCGCCGTCCCGTACGGGAAGGTCCAGTCCGTTCGCGTGACGCAGGGCCCGCTACAACGCCGCCTCCGACTGGCCAGCGTGCATGTGGACTCCCCGAAGGGGCCGGTGGAACTGAGCCTGCCGCACCGGGACCTGGCCGAGGTCCCTGGTCTGGTCGACGATGTGCTGATGCGCGCCCGCGCGGCGCGGGCCGCCGCCGGGCCCGACCGGTGGATGACCCGCCCCCCGGGGTAGCCGGCCGACCCGGGCCCGGGGGTAGCCGGCCGACCCGGCCGGGGTGGCGGAGTACGAAACGGTTTCGTACTCTGGCTCCGTGACCGTGGCTACCGATCCCGACCAGCGCTGGGGTGAGCTGTACTCAGCCGTACTGGTCGAACTGACCGAGGTCGGGTACGACCGGCTCACCCTGGATGCCGTCGCTGCCCGCGCGCACTGCAGCAAAGCCACCCTCTACCGGCACTGGTCGGGCAAGGCCGACGTGGTGGCGTCCGCGCTGGCGGCCCGGATCTGTGGTCAGCCCGCGCTGCCGGACACCGGCTCGTTGCGCGGGGACCTGCTGGCCGGCCTGAGCATCGCGGTCGGCGAGCTGGTCGAACGCGACCTCCCGGTGCTCAGCGCGGTGCTCACGGCGATGCAGACCGACGGGCAGCTGGCGGGACTGGTCCGGGATCAGATCGTCGACGCCCATGAAGAGGTGACCACCCAGTGCGTGCGGCGGGCCGTCACCCGGGGCCAGCTGCCACCCGGTACCGACGCGCTGCTGGTGGGCGAGGTGATTCAGCCGATGCTCTTCTTCCGACTGGTGATCACCGGACGGCCGGTCGACGCCACCTACCTACGCCATCTCGTGGACGACGTCGTCCTGCCGCTGCTGACCTGCTCGGGCCCCGCCCGGCAGGTCGACCGATCAGAAGGAGCAGGCCGATGACCGACATCGTGGAAGCCGAACGAGCTCGAGCCGGGCAGACGCCGCCCGGGCCGGCCGCTGTCGCCGCGCCGCCAGACGCCGGGCCCAACCCGCGCCGCTGGGCCGCCCTGGTGGTCATCGCCATCGCGCAGCTGATGGTCGTGCTCGACGCGACCATCGTCAACATCGCCCTGCCCTCGGCCCAGCAGGCGCTTTCCATCAGCGATGCGAACCGCCAGTGGGTGGTCACCGCCTACACCCTGACCTTCGGGGGCCTGCTGCTGCTCGGTGGCCGGATCGCCGACTACTGGGGCCGACGCCGGACCTTCATCGTCGGCCTGATCGGCTTCGGGATCGCCTCGGCAGTCGGCGGTGCCGCCCAGAACACCCTCATGCTGCTGACCGCCCGGGCGGTGCAGGGTGGGTTCGCCGCGCTGCTGGCGCCGGCCTCACTCTCCCTGATCTCGGTGATCTTCCTGGATCTGAAGGAGCGCTCCACGGCCTTCGCCGTCTACGGGGCGATCGCCGGCGGCGGCTCGGCCATCGGGCTGCTGCTGGGCGGGGTGCTGACCGAGTACACCTCGTGGCGCTGGTGTCTGCTGGTCAACGTTCCCATCGCGGTGATCGGCATCATCGGGGCGCTGGCGGTCGTCGGTGAGAGCAAGGCTCCCGGTCGGGCCAAGTACGACCTGCCCGGGGCGGTCCTGGTCACCGGCGGCCTGGCCGCGCTGGTGTACGGGTTCACCGAGGCGGCCAAGCCGAAGGTGGGCTGGTCGGACCCGGTCACCATGATCTTCATCGGCGTCGGCCTGCTCGCCCTGATCGCCTTCGTCATCGTCGAGGCCCGGGTCGCCCATCCGCTGCTGCCGCTGCGCATCCCCGGTGACCGCAACCGCGGCGGGTCCTACCTGACGGGGCTGACCGTCGGGGCCGGGCTGTTCGCCATGTTCCTGTTCCTGACCTTCTACTTCCAGACCGTCCTGCACTACAGCCCGATCCGCTCCGGGCTGGCCTTCCTGCCCTTCAGCGCCGCAATCATCATCTCGGCCGGCTTCGTGAGTCAACTGCTGCCGCGCACCGGGCCCCGCCCGCTCATGCTCATCGGGTCCCTGGCAGCCACCGGCGGAATCCTGTCGCTGCTCAGCATCGGCGTCAACACCTCCTGGACCACCCATGTGTTGCCCGCCGAGGTCGTCATGGGCATCGGTCTGGGGCTGCTGTTCGTGCCCCTGACCAGTACCGCACTGCTCGGTGTCGGTGACGCCGACGCGGGCGTGGCCAGCGCGACGCTGAACGCCAGCCAGCAGGTCGGTGGATCGCTGGGTACCGCCCTGCTCAACACCCTCTACACCTCCAGCGTCGCGGGAGCACTGGCTGCGGCGGGCGCCCGGGCGACCCAGCCGCGAGTGCAGTTCGAGGCCTTTGTGACCGGGTACCACACGGCGTTCGCCTGGGGAGCCGGCCTGCTCGGCATCGGGTTCCTGACCGTGCTGTTCGTGATGCGGGGCGGGGCTGGGAGCACCGATCCGGTCGGCTACCAGCCGGCGCACCGCGCCACCGGCTGAGAGCGGGCCGTCAGGAAGCCGGCACTCGCTAGGGTCGCAGCGCGTGGTGTCACGGCCGGCCCGCGCCCTACAGACCTCGGGAGGCAGCGCGTGGCAGGCAAGGTGACCGTCGTCGGAGCCGGCTTCTACGGATCCACCACCGCCCAACGCCTGGCCGAGTACGACATCCTCGACGAGGTCGTGCTGACCGACATCGTGCCGGGTCGCCCAGCCGGGATCGCGCTGGACATCAACCAGTCCCGCGCCATCGAGGGCTTCGCCACGCGGGTAACGGGTGTCACGACCGGCGGCGACGGGTCCGGGTATGAGGCGATCGCCGGTTCGGCCGTGGTCGTCGTCACCGCCGGGTTGCCCCGTAAGCCGGGCATGAGCCGGATGGACCTGTTGGCCACCAACGCCGGCATCGTCCGCGCGGTCGGGGAGCAGATCGCCCGCCACGCCCCCGACGCGGTGGTCATCGTGGTGTCCAACCCGCTGGATGAGATGACCGCCGTCGCTCAGCTGGCCACCGGGTTCGACCGGTCGCGGGTGCTGGGGCAGGCCGGGATGCTGGACACGGCACGCTTCAGCCAGTTCATCGCCGACGCCGCCGGGGTGCCGGTGGCCGAGGTGTCCGCGCTGACCCTGGGCAGTCACGGCGACACGATGGTGCCGGTGGCGAGCCGTTCGACGGTGTCCGGCAGGCCGTTGACCGACGTGCTGTCCGCCGAGGTGATCGAGCAGCTGGTCACCCGTACCCGCAACGGTGGCGCGGAGGTCGTCGCCCTGCTCAAGACCGGCTCGGCCTACTACGCCCCCTCCGCCGCGGCCGCCCGGATGGCCCGGGCCGTGGTTCAGGATTCCGGAGCAGTGCTCCCGGTTTGCGCCTGGGTGGACGGTCAGTTCGGCATCGACGGGGTCTACCTGGGCGTGCAGGCCGAACTCGGCCGTGACGGCGTACGACGAGTCGTCGAGACGCCGTTGGACGACGCCGAGCTGGCGGCGCTGCGCGAGGCGGCGGCGGCGGTGCGCGCCAAACAGGCCGACATCGCGGAGCTCTAAGACGGATTTGCGGCCCCGACGGCTGCTACGGTCCGGCCCAGTGATCAGCCGCCGCGAACGCACGTCGGCCCGAGGAAGCGGGGTCGGGATGCGTCGGCACGATCGTTCTACCCGGCGTGCATGGCCGCTGACCACGAGCGTCCCGTCGGTGGGTGTCGCAGCGGTAGGTGACAAATCGGTAGTCGTCCTAGCGGCGGGTGTGCTACTGGCCGGGTGCGACCCGGCCGCGAGCGCCGGCCCGTCGGCCACCACCCAACCCGGTCCCGACGCCAGCTCAGCACGCCCGGCAGTACGTCCCGCACGGTCCATCTCGCCGACGGTGGCCGCGAGTCGGGCCGCCAGCAGCCCGGCGCCGGTGCGAACGACGATTCCCGGCCCGGAGATCACGCTCGTCGTTCCTCTCTCGCCCGGTGTCACCCTGGTCGGCCCGCCGTTCCCGGAGCCGACCACTCAGGCCTGGGCCCCGGCCGGCTGCACCCGCTCAACCGGCGACGCATCGGTGACCTGCGGGCCGGCGACGGCCGCCGCACAGATCCTCACCCGGCAGCTGACCGGCGGGGCTACCCGACTGCCGGACTTCCAGGTGCCGAGTTCGCGGTACCTGATCAGCCTCGAATGCGGCGATGCGGTCGGCGACGTCCGGATCGCCTTCGGTGGGAAACCCGGCCGCCCGTTGACGCTGAGCTGCGGCCGGGAACCGACCCGGCGCGGGGAGGTCATTGTCGAGCGTGGCGCGGTGCAGTCCCTGACGGTTCGGTTCGCTAAGCGTTCCGGGACGGCGATCCCGCGCATCACCATCGTCGAAGCGGTCTGAGCAGCAGACCGGGCAGCCGGGGACCGCGGTGGTGATCAGCGGAACCGTTCGCGGCGGCGTGCAGCGGGGTGTGCTGGTGCTCGATGATGCTGCCGGTCGGAGCTGGCAGCTGCTCGGTCCGCCGATCCGGTCGCTGCGCCCGGGCATGCAGGTCAGCCTCGTCGGGCATCCCGATGACGCGCGAATGGCCGGTACCGCTCAGCAGGGCCAACGGTTCATCGTCGACGCGATCGGTGGCTGAACCAGGCCGACTGGTTGTCAAGACCCGTCCGGGGGGCCGCACGGTTCGGATCATTTCGCCCTGATGATCGCGCAGGCCTTGCCAAGGCCCGCGGGGCACCGGATAGTCCGTGGCACCCGGCACCGCTGTCCGGGTGTTACCCGTCCCCTGATCCGGAGGACCCGTGTCCCCTCTTTCCTCGCGCCGCGCAGCCGCGGCGTTGGCCGGCGTCGCCACAGCCGCGCTCGGCCTGACGACGCTCGCAGCGCCGGCAGCCGCTGCGCCGGCGCCCACCCCCTTCGCCACGCCGGCCGACTCGGCCCTGAATCCCGCCCCGGCACCGCTGCGCGCAGACCAGCAGGCCGCGGTCGCGCAGGCGAAGGCGGCCAGCGCCAGGAACCCGGCCGGGGTGTATGTCGTCCAGCTGGCCGGCGCTCCGTTGGCCACCTATACCGGCGGCGTGCCCGGGCTCGCCCCGACCGTGCCGCAACCCGGCGCGAACGTCGACACCACCAGCCCCGCCGCACGGCAGTACTCCAGCTATCTGGCCACCCGCCGGGCCGCGGCGAGCAACCGGGTCGGCGCCGGCCCCCACCTTTATGACTACTCGGTGGCGTTCAACGGGTTCTCCGCGAAACTGACCGCCGCCCAGGCCGCCATGCTGCGCGCCACCCCGGGTGTGCTGGCGGTCGCCAAGAATGAGATCCGCTCCGTCGACACCAACCGGACGCCGGAACAGCTCGGCCTGACCGGCCCGACCGGCGTCTGGGCCAAGCAGTTCGGCGGCCCGGCCAAGGCCGGCGACGGGGTCATCGTCGGGGAGATCGACTCCGGGCTGTGGTCGGAGAGCAAGAGCTTCGCCGCGCTGCCCGCGCAGGCGTCCGACGCCGCTGTCAAGGCCCGTTTCAAGGGGATCTGCGACGAGGGCATCGAGCGTCCGTTCTTCTCCTGCAACAGCAAGGTCATCGGCGGCCGCTGGTTCGTCAAGGGCTTCGACGCCGGCCGGGTGCAAGCTGAGGAGTACTTCTCCCCGCGGGACTACGGCGGGCACGGCAGCCACACCGCCAGCACCGCCGCCGGTGACAACGGCGTCCCGGTCACCGTCGACGGCACCGACCTCGGCACCGTGTCCGGAATGGCCCCGGATGCGCGGATCTCGGTGTACAAGGTCTGCTGGAACGACGACGTCAACCAGGGCGGGTGTGCCACCTCCGACATCGTCGCGGCCATCGACGCTGCCGTGGCCGACGGGGTCGACGTCATCAACTTCTCGATCTCCGGAGCGCTGAGCACGGTCTACGACCCCGTTGAGATCGGCTTCTACAACGCCGCCAAGGCCGGGATCTTCGTCGCGGCCTCGGCCGGCAACAGCGGCCCGACCCCCAGCACCGTCGCGCACAACGACCCCTGGCTGACCACCGTCGCCGCCGGAACCAAGGACCGGAAGTCCGTCAAGTCGGTCACCCTCGGCAATGGCATGACCTACACCGGCGTCGGACTGGGAGCCGCGGTTCCCAGCAGCCCGCTGATCACCTCCACCGCCGCGGCGGCCGCCGGGGCGACTGCGCAGGCCGTCGCGCTGTGTTTCCCGAACAGCCTGGACCCGGCAAAGGTCAAGGGGAGCATCGTCGTCTGTGACCGGGGCGTGAATGCGCGCACCGAGAAGAGCGCAGTTGTCAAGGCAGCAGGCGGCGTCGGCATGGTCCTGGCCAATACGGCCCCGAACTCGCTGAACGCGGACCTGCACAGCGTGCCGACGGTCCACGTCAACGAGATCGCCGGCGCTGCCATCAAGACCTACATCGCCTCGGCCGGCGCCCAGGCCACGGCGTCACTGTCGGTGGGCACGCTGGAGCCGACGCAGGCATCGCTGGTGGCGTCGTTCTCCTCCCGCGGGCCGGCGCTGGCCGGTGACGGTGACCTGCTCAAGCCGGACATCATGGCCCCCGGGGTCGACGTGCTCGCGGCCGTGGCGCCACCGGGCAACAGTGGTCGCGACTACGACTTCTACTCCGGTACCTCCATGGCGAGCCCGCACATCGCTGGTATCGCGGCGCTGATCATTTCCAAGCACCCGGACTGGACCCCGGCCGCCGTCAAGTCGGCGATGATGACCACGGCCACGGTGACGACCAACCAGGGCAATCCGATCACCGGTGACGACGGCTCGCCGGCCGGGGCGCTGGACTACGGATCCGGGTTCGTCGTCCCGGGCAAAGCATTCGACCCCGGCCTGATCTATGCGGCCGGAGCTGGCGACTGGGACCGCTTCGGGTGCAACTACGCACCGGTCACCCCCGCCCTGGCCAGCTGTAACGGGATCAAGCCGCTCGATCCGAGTGACCTGAACTACCCCTCGATCGCCATCGGGGCGCTGGCCGGCAAACAGACCGTGACCCGGACCGTCACCAACGTCTCCGGTGCCACCTCGACCTACCGGGTGTCCGGGGTGGTGCCGACCGGCTTCCGAGCAACCGTGAGCCCGACCAGCATCACCGTCAAGCCCGGGGCAAGCGCCACGTACCGGCTGACGGTCACCCGTACGTCCGCCCCCTTCGACGCCTACGCCGAAGGATCGGTGACCTGGTCGGACGGGCGGCACACGGTCCGCAGCCCGGTCGTGGTCAAGCCCGTGCTGGCCGACTCCCCGTCGGAGCTGACCTTCAGCGGCTCCACCGGCACGCAGACCGGTTCGATCCGGTCCGGCTTCACCGGCACGCTGTCGACCTCGGTCTACGGGTTGGTGCCCGCCGATGTCAGCGCCCTGTCCCTGATGCCCGACGGTCCGACCTTCGATGCCTCGGCTCCAGCGGTGAGCGCGCGGGCCAAGAAGGTGACCGTCACCGTGCCGCAGGGCAGCACGTTGCTGCGGTACGCCACCTACGACGCGGACTACCCACCGGGCACAGATGTGGACATCTACATCTACGAGGCGGGCACGAACAACCTGGTCGGGATCTCGGCGACCGGCACGGCGGAGGAATCGGTGACGATCCTCAACCCGCCGCCCGGTCAGTACGACGCATACGTCGACCTGTACAGCAACGCTGCGGTGACGGCGCAGCTGAACACGTTCGTCGTGGGTAACACCGCCGTCGGGAACCTGTTCGTGCGTCCGAGCTCGCAGCAGGTCACCGTCGGGCAGCCATTCCGGATCTCGGTGACCCACCAGGGCCTGGCACCCGGAAAGCGCTGGCTGGGCTGGGGCGCCCTCAGTGACGGCACCTCCCAGCGGATCACCATCGTGTCCGGGACCAGCTGAGCCGCGTCTGCGGTAATCCGTTCCCGCTGCCCGCGGTCTCCTATCCGGAGGCCGCGGGCAGCGGCGTGCCAGGGTGGCTGCTTCAGGGCTTCGGATGCGCTCGCGGACGACGTTGGGATGCGTTGCGCACCTCTGGGACGGTCTCAGCGGTGCGTTGGGTAACCCAGCGCGCGCAGAGACTCCCGCCGCAGGTGCACCGAGCCCGTGGGCGCCGGGTATCTTGACGTCGAGACAGTTGTGGACCTCACGAGACGGACGGAGGCAGCGGTGAGCAGGATCAAGGTGAGCAACCCGGTCGTCGAGATCGACGGCGATGAGATGACGCGCATTATCTGGCAGGCGATCCGGGACCGGTTGATCCTGCCCTACCTCGACGTCGACCTGCGCTACTACGACCTGGGCATCGAGAACCGCGATGCCACCGACGACCAGGTGACCGTCGACGCTGCCGAGGCGATCCAGGCGCACGGGGTCGGGGTCAAATGCGCGACCATCACCCCCGACGAGGCCCGGGTGGAGGAGTTCGGCCTCAAACAGATGTGGCGCTCCCCGAACGGGACCATCCGCAACATCCTCGGCGGCGTGGTGTTCCGCGAGCCCATCATCTGCTCCAACGTCCCCCGCCTGGTTCCCGGCTGGACCAAGCCGATCGTCATCGGCCGCCACGCCTACGGCGACCAGTACCGCGCCACCGACACCCGCATACCCGGCGCCGGGGCGCTGACGCTGACGTGGACGCCCAAGGAGGGCGGGGAGCCGATCGAGCTGGACGTGTTCGACTTCCCCTCCAGCGGCGTCGCCATGGCGATGTACAACCTGGACGACTCGATCCGTGACTTCGCCCGGGCATCGATGCGGTACGGGCTGCAGCGTGACTACCCGGTGTATCTCAGCACCAAGAACACGATCCTCAAGGCGTATGACGGGCGGTTCAAGGACCTGTTCGCCGAGGTGTACGAGAATGAGTTCCGCGCCGATTTCGAGGCCGCCGGACTGACCTATGAGCACCGCCTGATCGACGACATGGTCGCGGCGGCGCTGAAATGGGAGGGCGGCTATGTCTGGGCGTGCAAGAACTACGACGGCGACGTCCAGTCCGACACCGTCGCTCAGGGATTCGGCTCGCTCGGGCTGATGACCAGCGTGCTGCTCAGTCCGGACGGGCGGACCGCGGAGGCCGAGGCCGCCCACGGCACCGTCACCCGTCACTTCCGTCAGCACCAGCAGGGCAAACCCACCTCCACCAACCCCATCGCGTCGATCTTCGCCTGGACGCGCGGGCTGGCCCACCGCGGCCGGCTGGACGACACGCCGGATGTCACCGCGTTCGCCGAGCGGTTGGAGCAGGTGTGCGTGTCCACTGTGGAGAGTGGGCAGATGACCAAAGACCTTGCCCTGCTGATCGGCCGGGATGCCCCGTGGCTGACCACGGACGAGTTCCTGTCCGCCCTGGACGAGAACATGCAGCAGGCCTCGTCCTCGGTCTGAAGCGCCGCCGCAAACTGGCACGAACAACCAGAAGCGGGCACAAACGGCCGGAACCGGCACAAACGGGAGGAAGATCCCATGTCGCACCCCGCGGGTGTTGATCCGGCCCGCCACGACATGGAGGTCGCCGCTGCCCGCCGCCGGGTGAGCAGTCCCGCCTCGACCGGACTGTTGATCCTCCGGCTGGGTTTCGGCGGGCTGCTGTTCCTACACGGACTGCAGGCCGCACTGAACCTGAACGCCGTCAGGGTCATGGTCGAGCAGGGCGACGTCCCCTTTCCGATAGCAACATCGCTGGCGGCCTGGCTGACCGCGGTGGGCGAGATGGGCCTGGGCGTGCTGGTCTTCTTCGGTCTGGCCACCCGGGTCGCCGGTGGTCTCGTCGCCGTCCTGATGGGCCTGATCTACGCCTCGGTGTGGGTGCCGAAGGGCCATCTGCTCGACATGTCACAGGTTCTCGGGGTTGCCGGCCAGGGGGCGCTGACCATCGGCATCGTCGGGTTGGCGCTGGTCTTCACCGGGCCGGGACGCTTTGCCCTCGACTCCGGATTCCGGCGCGACGAGGACGAGGACGACGGATCGGAGCCGCCTGCCGAGCCGATCCAGCGACGCGGTTCGCCCGATGACCGGCCACAGCTGGGGACGGGTCGCCAGTCTGGCGGTGCGCCCGGCCCCGGTCAGGAGAGCGCCCGGCCGCCTGGCGCTCGACCGCCTGGCGCCCGGAGACCCGCGAAGTCTCCGGACAGCGGTCGGCCGTTACCCGAGGATCCGACGACCTGGACGGATGAGGACATCGGCCGGCTCTGACTCACCTTGGCCGGGCTCCTCGCTCGCCGGGGTGCCGGGTCAGGACTGCGGGCCCACCACGTGGCGCAGGTAGCTCTCCGGCCGGTCCAGAAACGCTCGCCAATGCTGCACCAGCTGCAGGTCCTCCCAGGCCACGACGCGGTAGCCGTCCTCATCGACCTGCAGGATCCGGGCGCCCGGCAGGGCAGCCAGCACCGGTGAGTGGGTGGCGCAGAGCACCTGCCCACCCCCGGCGGCCAGGTCGGTGAGCACCCCGATCAGCGCGAGCGTCGAGGAGAAGGAGAGCGCCGCTTCCGGTTCGTCCAGGCAGTAGAAGCCGGGGGAGTCGAACCGGGTTTCCAACAGTGCCAGGAACGATTCGCCATGACTGAGCCGGTGAAAGTTCGGGTCGACTTTGCCGGGATTGTCCGCCAGATAGGTGTAGAAGCCGTGCATCGTTTCCGCGCGCAGGAAGAACCCCCACCGCCCGGCACCGACGCCCCGCTCGACCCGCAGCGCCTGATGCAACGCGGACTCACTGGCCGAGGTGGCATGGCGCGCGCTCGCCGATCCGCCCTCGGCGTTGAGGCCGTACGCCATCGCGATCCCCTCGACGAGGGTCGACTTGCCCGACCCGTTCTCGCCGACGAGAAAGGTGACACCCGCGTCGAGGACCAGGCCGTCCTCGAGCAGCTGAGCGACGGGCGCCATCAAGAATGGCCACCGGTCGCGGTCGACCTCGCTACCGCGGTCGAACAGAACCCGCTCGACCGGCCTACCCCGGGCGATCACTGACCGGATCTTCCGCGCGACTCGGCGACGTCGCGCCGCTCATCCGATGCGACGGGCGCCTGCCGCCGCTCATCTGATGCGACGGGCGCCTGCCGCCGCGGTCGCCCGGTAGGCGGTGGGTGCCTTATGGCCGGCTTCGGAGGCAGCCTCGGCCATCGCGGCCGCCACCGCCTCGATCCGGTCGGCCTCGACCAGCGCGATCACGCAACCGCCGAACCCGCCGCCGGTCATCCGCGCCCCATGGGCACCGGCGGCGACCGCCGCGTCGACCAGGACGTCGACCTCGGGGACCGTGATCTCGAAGTCGTCGCGCATCGAGGTGTGGCTGGCCGTCAACAGTTCTCCGATCAGGCGGATGTCGGCCGAGCCCTCACCGGCGGCGCGTAGCACCCGGACCGTTTCCAGGACCCGCGCGTCCTCGGTGACGATGTGACGCACCCGGGCCCGCAGCTCCTCATCGGACAGCCGGGCCAGCTGCTCATCCAGGTCGGTCAGGGTCACATCACGCAGCGCTCGCACGCCCAGCTGCCGGGTCGCCTCCTCACAGCTACGCCGCCGCGCCGCGTACTCCCCGTCGGAGTGCCGGTGCGGGGCATTGGAGTTCACGACGAGCAGCGCCAGCCCGGCCGCGTCCAGGTCGAACGCGACGGCCTCGGTTTCCAGCGACCGGGTGTCGATGAACAGCACCGCTCCGTCGCGGCCAAGCATCGAGGCCATCTGGTCCATATACCCCGTCGGGACGCCGACGAAGTCGTTCTCCGCGCGTTTGGCCGCCAACGCGATGGCCAACGGGTCGTCCAGCACATCCTCGCGGCCGGCCAGCGCGACCATCGCCCCGGCAACCGAGCATTCCAGGGCCGCGGAACTACTCAGCCCGGAACCGTTCGGAACGTCGGAGTCGACGGCCAGGTCCAGCTGCGGGATCTGCACGCCGGTGTCCCCGGTCCGCAACGCCCACGCGGTGCCCGCGACGTAGCCGGCCCAGTCCGCGACGCCGCCCGGCGACACCGTTGCGGCGTCGAAGCTGACCGGTTCCGCCTCGCTGGTCGAACTGACCGAACTGTGCCCGCCTTCGGCGCGGGCCGCCGCGGCCACGGTCCCGTAGGGCAACGCCATG